>Ga0163199_1001392_pt1 | contig 15118 bp, 13 predicted proteins | sample PL_2010_150m_FD_113537 | JGI IMG/M metagenome (GOLD analysis project Ga0163199, IMG submission 113537) | Freshwater microbial communities from Powell Lake, British Columbia, Canada to study Microbial Dark Matter (Phase II) - PL_2010_150m | ecosystem: Environmental > Aquatic > Freshwater > Lake ... | reverse complement strand
GTTGTATCCCTAGCTAAGCGCTACACCGGCCGTGGAATGCTTTTCCTAGATCTGATTCAAGAGGGAAACCTTGGCTTAATCCGTGCAGTTGAGAAGTTCGACTACACAAAGGGTTACAAGTTTTCGACCTATGCCACATGGTGGATTCGTCAGGCGATTACACGTGCGATGGCAGATCAGGCCCGCACAATCCGTATCCCTGTGCACATGGTTGAAGTTATTAATAAGTTGGCACGCGTACAACGCCAGATGTTGCAGGATTTAGGCCGCGAACCGACTCCAGAGGAGCTGGCTAAAGAGTTAGATATGACACCTGAAAAGGTTGTGGAAGTTCAAAAGTATGGCCGCGAACCTATTTCACTTCACACACCATTGGGTGAAGAGGGCGATAGCGAGTTCGGCGATCTCATTGAAGATAGTGAGGCCGTTGTTCCAGCCGATGCAGTCTCATTTACGTTGCTACAAGAGCAGCTGCACTCGGTTCTAGATACATTATCTGAGCGTGAAGCCGGTGTAGTTGCAATGCGCTTTGGACTTACCGATGGACAGCCAAAGACACTTGATGAGATCGGCAAAGTTTACGGCGTTACACGCGAGCGTATCCGCCAGATTGAATCTAAGACAATGTCGAAGCTTCGTCACCCATCTCGTAGCCAAGTCTTGCGCGATTACTTGGATTAAGCCATGGATAAACCAACGATTTTTGTTAATCCCAAAAGCGGATCTATCAAGATTAGTGGTGAAGTCGATGTTGTTGATGTTGATGGCAAGGTGATCGAGACTCTTACTAATCCCAAACTATGTGGCTGCGGGCTTTCCAAAGATAAGCCGTGGTGCGATTCATCCCATGGTGAGTATGTGAAGATTGTTGCGCAGCAATTACGTAACGCTCGTGAATTAGTGAAGTCATGTAATCTCTTTGGGACAAGAACGGTACGCGCTCGGGAGATTCGGGAAAGTGAGCTTCAGTTTCGCCGAGAGGCCGGCGAAGAATTAGTTGGGGTTAAATATGGAGCAACGTTTGGGTACCTCACAAATGCCATGGAATGTAAAGGCAACCTTTCTGTTTCAGAGTATATGTACCCATACGCTGAGGCTGAAGTTGTATTCAAACTAAAAAAGGATATTAATTCTCCAATTGAACTACATGAAGTATTGGAATATGTCAGCCATGTTTCAACCGGTATGGAGATTTACGATTCAAGGTTTGGCAATGTTGTAGCAAGTTTCAATGATTCAGTAGCAGATAATGCCTCAGCTGCGGCATTTGCTCATGGCCCATGGCTTCCGGCCAGCATGGATATTTTTGATGGATTAGAGGCTCAAGTTTTCATAAATAATGATGTGGCTGAGAAAGCCCCACTTACTTCTATTCGAGAAAATCCTTGGATGTCGGTAGTTGCTCTATCTGCGGAGTTAGCGTCTATGGGCATTTGTTTACCTGCAGATTCAATAATTTTTAGTGGTTCAGCAACTCAAGAGATTCTTATGCTTGCGGGGAACACATATAAAGTGGAAATCAAAGGCCTAGGAAGTGTAGTAATTACCGTTTCCTAGGCCTTTGATTTAATTATAACTCCCAGCGAACTCCAGCCACGTACTGCATGTATGGTGCATTGTCAGTGAATTGATGATCCACAGTTAACATTGTTCCATCATTTAATTGAATGGTATGAGGATAGCCGGTGTGGTACCAATCAACGGTTGATGATTGCGGTGGGCATCCACCAGTCTTAATCACAAACTCATTTGCGATATCCCAATTTAACCCATCTTCACTAATAACCCCACGTAAACCGTAAGGCTCTTTGCGATAACCATATGTAGCTAACATGCGACCATCAGCCAGTAGAGTTAAATCTGCAGGATAGCCCCAGATGTTTGTAGCTTCAGGTCGAGTCCAAGATTCACCATCGTTGTATGAATAAGCTACCCACATATTTTGATGGCGACCACGCGGTAAGTGCTCTGTTCTCATCATACAAATTAATACGCCATCCTTGTTTCGCCCCAATGCTGGCTCATCGAAAGAGATAATTTCAGCTGGGTCAAATGCGATTGTAGACCAGTGTTCCCAATCAAGTCCCTTGTTATCTGATCGCAAAAGTACAGAGCGAATTGGCTCTTGATCTTTTCGTTCTCTGCGTGTGTGTAGTTGACCAAGGACTGCCATTAGCAAGGTTCCACTTGGTAATTCCAAGATGCTGTCAGCAGGCATAACCCAACGCATTGGTTCTGCATTTACCTTATATCCAGCATCCCAAGTATTGCCATTGTCAGTAGACCTGCTTATCCATGTTCCTTCTGTGCCTTTTGCGCGCAGTAGCTCTTCTGACTGAGAACCAAAATCATCGAGAATTCCTTTGCGGCCATGAAAACTATTTACTAAGTGATTCATCAAAATAGTTCCATCTTTTAGTTGCGTGATAAGGGGGATATCAGAACCAAAGTGCTCCGGCTGTTTCCAAACTGTAGTTCTTGTAGCTGGATTGAAAGTTTTTCCATTGTCAGTTGAACGGACTAGATAAACTGAGTCGTAATCTTCGTGCTCCTTGGCTCTGGTCTCACAGAAAGTTACGATTACCTCGCCATTTTGGAGTTGAGCAACACACGTGTGAGCTTCAAATCTCTCTTTACTCTCATAGATATTGATTTTTTCTGCATTTTTGGCCATTTTCATGATGCACCAGAATCCCCTCTTACGTAGTTGTTGTGTGTTGCATACATGATACTATTTGAACAGTACAGGTTCGTCAAGGAGTTACTTCTTTGCGGGTGCGTGTTTGGTTGGGGCCAGAGGAGCAGGAAATGAAAATAACAAATGTTGCGGTGCACCGTTTGGAGATAGATGCAGCCCCTTGGTACTTCGGCCATCCCATTCCTAAAGATGAGCCAACAATTTGGGAGTACCCGCTACTAGTACTAGAGACAGATACGGGTCACACTGGATTTAGTATGGGCATGGGAGCAAATGGTGAGGGCCAAACCAACTCATATGCGATTTATGATCTTTTTAGTCAATTTTTAATTGGCAAAGATCCCTTGCAATCGGAGAGTATCTGGCAGGAGATTCGTCGCAAGAACCGACACCTTTATGCTCATACCGATACCTTGCTTGGTATCGTAGATGTGGCAATTTGGGATCTGCGCGGCAAATTTTGTAACCTACCCATTGCAGATCTACTGGGTCGTTGTCGCAGTAAAATTCCTAGTTATAAAACAGCATCGTATTTTCTTGACTCGCCAGATGCGGTTTTTGAAGAGGCATCCAAGTATAGAAATTCGAAGTTTGCAGGTCTTAAGTTTAATATGTTTGGTGGACCGAAGATTGATATTCCTAAACTCACTGCTGCTAGAGAAGCAGTAGGGTTTGGATTTCCATTAATGCTGGATGCTTCAAGCTTCTATTCATATACTGATGCGTTGAAAGTTGGGCACGCATTAGAAGAGTTAGATTTTCATTGGTTTGAAGAGCCCGTATATGACCGTCAAATTGGGATTTTAAAGCGCCTATCTACAGAGCTGCGTGTTCCCATTCTTGCAACTGAAACTGGAGGGTTCGCTGAAAAGTTCAACTATTTAACTTCGGACGCAATTGATATTTATCGCGGGGACGTAATGAATACAGGTGGAGTTACTGGTTTAAAGAAGATGTTTTCGGCGTGTGAAGGATTTGGTTACAATCTAGAGGTTCATACCGCTTCATCCCCACTGTTGGATGTGGCCAACTTACAAGTTGCATGTTCTGTCTCGAACAGCGAATTCATGGAAACGCATCATGAAATGTACAATTTTGGGCTCAAAGGGAACCCATTAGGAACCGATGATCAAGGAAATCTCTGCCTACCGGAGGGACCTGGTCTAGGAGTTGAATTGGATTGGGATTGGATTGAAAACCACAGTGTTGGAATTCTACAGTAACTAATTTTATGAAAACGTCAGAGAAAATCTACATCAACCTAAGTTTTGATCCAGACACCAAACTATCAATCATCAATCGTTTGTCCAAGTACGATGTGCATTTTGGTGGATCAGAAGCCTTTAATCTGGAAGATGAAAAGAAGTTTCTAGAATCAGAGATAATGTTCGGTTGGTGTGATTCCAAATTATTAGAGTCAAATACAAATTTAAAGTGGATCCAGCTGGATTCGGTTGGATATGGGCAATACCAAAATTTAGAATGGAAAGACGCTAATGCTCACCCTCGAGTCACGAACCTTCGATTTCTTTTTGCAGATTTTGTTGCAGAAACAGCTATTGCAGGATTGCTCGCATATCTTCGAGGAGTACCTGCGCTTGTGCAATTAAAGCAAGCGCGCACTTGGGACCAACTTGGTATGCGCAGACAGATCTCTACCCTAACTGGCAAGAAAGTTCTTATTGCCGGAATGGGCGGCATCGGCCTAGCAGTCAAGAGTCGACTCAGTAACTTCAAGTGCGAAATTTCAACTTATGGAAATTCATTAGAAACCGCAGATTTCGTCTCATTCGAGGAGTTGGACCAGAAGATCACAGATACAGACATTCTAATTATTTGCCTACCGGAAAACTCCTCAACAATCGGTCTATTCGACTCGACTCGGTTGCATCAACTTAAGAAATCCGCTGTTGTAATAAATGTAGGTCGGGGAAGCGTATTGGATGAAGAAGCTTTAATAAGCTTGCTCTCAAGTAAGAACATTGCATTCGCAATTTTGGATGTCACTCAAAAAGAGCCGTTATCGGAGAGCAATAAATTGTGGGATCTGCCAAATGTTCTATTGACCCAGCACACAGGCGGGGGAGTACATGGAGAAAACCTGCTGAAATTGGAGTTCTTTCTAGAAAACTTGCAGCTATTTAGCTTGGGTAGTCCTTTGCTAAACGAAATTATTATTGGCTGAGTTACGAGTTTGGATTGAGTGCGAACCAGACAGTCTTTAGCTCTGTGTATTGATTAAACGCTTCGACGCCTTTATCTCTGCCGCCAAAACCTGAACTCTTGTACCCACCAAATGGGGTAGCTATTGAGCCTTCGCTGTAGCAGTTGACCGAAACTGTCCCAGCCCGTACCGCACGAGCCATTCTGTGCGCACAATCTAAATCATGAGTAAAGACTGAGGCAGCTAAGCCATACTCGCTGTCATTAGCAATCTTGATAGCTTCTACCTCTGACGAAAATCCCAAAATTGAAACCACTGGACCAAAAATCTCTTCGCGAGCTACAGACATTGATGGTCGCACATTATTTAGAATCGTTGGAGGAACAAACCACCCACCTGATTCCTTGAGCACTTGTTCGCCGCCAGTTTCAACAGTTGCACCATCTGCTGAGCCCTCTTTTATGTACCGAAGGATTCTTTCCATGGCTTCCGGCTCAATTACTGGCCCAAGTCTTGTAGCAGGCAGTGACGGATCTCCAACCGATATTTCACTTACTGCAGCAACAAGACTTTCTACAATTTCTTCTCTAATACTCTCATGAACCAAGATTCTTGAACCTGCCGTGCAGTTTTGTCCGGTATTCCAAAAAGCGGCATTAATTAATTCATTTGTTACTGAAGCAATATTCTTAATTGCATCTGGCATCACAATTTGCGGGCTTTTACCGCCGCACTCCAAGATAATTCTCTTCATATTGCTATCGGCTGAGTATCTAAGAAACTCTTTACCAACTGAAGTCGAGCCGGTGAAAGCGGCTAAATCAACGCCGTTGCTCAAACCCAGAGCTTTTCCAGCAATTTCCCCGAGTCCAGGAACAACATTGAAAACACCATCAGGTATTCCCGCCTCACTCGCTAACTGTGCAATGTAAATTGCACTTAAAGGGGATTGTTCAGCCGGTTTAACAATTACAGAATTGCCTGCAGCCAATGCTGGCGCAATCTTCCATGCCATCATGAGAGCTGGAAAGTTCCAAGGAAGAATCGCTGCAACAACTCCGATAGGTTCACGGACAATCAGGCCTAAATTTTCTGGACCAGTAGGTGCTATCTGATCGAATAGTTTGTCAATACTCTCGGCATACCAAGTGATTGTGCTTACAACATCTGGAATATCAATTTGCTGGCAATCTGTAATGGGTTTGCCAGCGTCTAGGGAATCAAGATGTGCAATGTAATCAGCATTTTTCTCAATTAAACCCGCAAATCGTAAGAGAACTTTCTTGCGCGAAGTAGGGCTTTGACGGCTCCATACACCAGAGTCAAAGGCCTTTCTGGCTGAGACAATTGCCGTTTCTACATCTATTTTTTCGCACTCAGTAATGTCGGCAATTTTCTGACCAGTCGCAGGGTTCCACGTAATGAACGTCTTGCCGGACTTAGAGTCTAGTAACTCACCGCCAATGAAGGCCTGTGTTAGATAATTTTGCTTAGCGCTCATTTCATTCCCCGATTTCTCATAACGGTCTTAGATCAGAATCTAATTCTCATCAATGTCTTCTAACTTACGCATGATATGCCGAGCAATTGCATTCTTAATCTTGGACAAGTTCTTAGATTTTATAGCTTTCAATAATTCCATATGTTTTTCTGCCGCATTTTTTGAAATGTTCTCCGGGTGAGCCTTATAGGTGTTCATTTCAGGTTTCCAAATTAAATAAGGAAAGCCGACTAAGTGCCAGGTTCGAACTAGATACGGGTTTAGAGAAGCGGAAACGATCAGAGTGTGGAATTCAATGTCGAGCTCGATGATTCTTATGGAGTCCTTTGACTTCATGGACGACTCCATGTCCTTAATAATCTTCTCTAAGGATTCGCAAAAACTTTTCCACTGGTCAGGAGATAAGCGTTCAATCGCCTCATTTATTGCTAACTCTTCAAGTGCGGTACGCACAGATAAAGCATTTTGCTCATCCATCTTATCGACCGCAGAAACATAGGTTCCCTTTTTTGATTCAACCCTAAGTAAGCCCTGCTGCTCAAGCATTCGGATTGCTTCACGCACGGGTGTGCGGCTAATGCCCAACTGAGAGGCCAATTCCTGTTCAGGGACTTTATCGCCGGGCCGAAGCTCGCCACGAATAATTGAGTTCCGAATGGCATCCACGACTCGATCGGCCGTTGAATCGAGCTGTATTGGCTCCAACGAGCCCAGACCTAGGGGTGATTTCATGGTTTTTGAGCCCTTATTCACTCCTTGACTATAGCCCATGCCGTTGACATTGTATATTGCGCAGTGTATACATCATACATGTCTACAGCTCAAGCAAAGGATCTCGACTATGGATCTTGAAAAAGTTTTTAATCGTCTAACTGGTTGCTATGTCACGATTCCAACACCATTTCGAGACGCTGACTTTTCAATTGATTTTGAGGCTATTGAAAGGCATGTCGAGTTTCTGATCTCAAATGGAATTGTGACTGGAAACGGAGTTTTACTTTCCGGTGGAGCAGCAGGTGACTTTTCAACGATGAGCTTTGAGGAAAGAGTTGCCGTTGCAGAATGTGTTGTTAAAGCCGCTAAAGGTCGAGTCCCAGTTGTTATGGGCGCGCAAACTGCCAGCACTTTGGAACTTATCGAGCTAGCTAAAAGCGCAGAGCGGGTGGGTGCCGAATTCATCCAAGTCTCCCCACCATTTTATTTTGCGCATACAAGTGAAGATTTTTATGAGTACGTGAAAGCAGCTGCAGAGGCAGCCAATGTGGGGATAATTGTTTACAACACCTTTTGGACAAGCTATGGGTTGTCTTCAGATCTCATTGACAGACTTGCTGGCATACCAAACATAGTAGGCCTGAAATGGGCAATGCCTGATATGGGTAACATGGAATTTGAACAAGTAATAACTAAATTCTCAAAAAGATTTTCCATTATTGATAATCAAATGAGATTCGTCACCAGCCTCATGCTTGGTGCAAACGCGATTGAAGTACATGTTTGTAATTACTGGCCAGAGTGGGGAGTAAATATTTGGAATCTCTTGAAGGCCAAGCGGTATCCAGAGGCTCAAAAAGAGTTAGTCGATGTGGCAATGCCGTTTATGAGTCTCTGGCAGGAGATGGAGGGATATACAAGCGGTGATGGCTACCTGGACAAGCTGTGCATGGAAGTTGTTGGGCTGGGCTCAAGTAGATGCCGACCTCCGACAAGAGATGTCAGAGCTCAGTTTCTTGAAAAGGCCAGAAAAATGGTTCAAGAAACGGCGCCTCCACATGGTTGGAAAAAATATCAGGGAGGGGTCTGAATATCGGCCAATTAAACTCAACTCTCATGGATTAACTTTCTCGAATGTTTTATAGAGTCCGATCAGGACAAAATTTTAATTCTAATTTTATCAACCAGAAGGAGAAGATATGAAGATTAATGGATCAAAGAAATCTCTGTTTAAAGTAATAATTGCTGGAGTACTTGCATTTGTTTTTGTAACACCTGCATCAACGGTGCATGCTGCTCCTACTATCGTTCTCAACCACTGGAGTTGGCTGGATGCTTCAGATGGTGAAACCTGGGAAAAGATGGTTAATGCTTTCAATAGTGCGCACAAAGACTCAGGTGTTCAGATTAAAATGCAGGTATTTCCTGGTGATCGCGTCGAATACAACACCAAAGTTCTTGCAGGTGTTGCCACTGGTACCGCACCTGATTTTGGGTGGGGAACGGGTGGACTCGATTCACTTTGGGCCAAAAAAGGCGTCATCATTCCGCTTGATGTATTGGCTTATCGAGTAAAGCTTGACTTGGCCGATTTCACCCCGCAATCACTTAAAGTATCTCGATATCAAAAGTACGGAAACAAGCTCTACATGATCCCAATGGATGCAATGTCTATTTCGATGCTAGTTAATGCTGATCACGTTAAGGCTGCTGGTTTGGATATTAACAAGCCGCCTACAAATGCGGATCAATTATTGACATGGGCTAAGGCTATGACAGTTAAGAAGGATGGAAAAGTAACTAGATCTGGAATTATGATGACAGGTTCTGGCGTACAGCCATCAATCACCTGGGGAATTGTTTCCAATCAAATGGGATTCCAACGTGCCGATAAGTACTTGAAGAAGGCCTGTATTAACCCAGCAGCTGGAACTGCAGCTATGCAATGGGTTGTCGACCTCTTTGACAAGCATGGTGTTGCAACCCGCGATGTGACTAATCGCTACAAGGCTTTCACATTAGGTGAAGGCTCAATGTTCTGGACTGGCCCATGGGCTATTGGTGGAAATATTGATGCGAAACTTAATTTTGTGTCAGTTCCAATGCCGCAAGTTGGCACAAAGGTGAATAGTACTTACTACGAACTAGGTGGTTTGCAAGTATTCAAGCAAAAGGATGAGAGTCGCTATTTGGCAACAATGTCTGCCATCAAGTGGTTCTCAGACAATAGCTTCTTGTGGACTACTCAGGGCCGTGGTGCATCAGTTAGACAGTCAATCAGCGATCGACCTGACTATCTAACCTCTGGTTTCCCAATCTCTGCCAGAGGAGCATTTTTATCCAGTATGAAGGATGCAAATCTTGCGCCAATCCCAATTTTGGCCGCTGATGATTTTGAAGTCTATTCAGGAGGAAGCTTCATTTCACGGCAAGTTGCTAACGTGCTGGCTGGAAAACTGAAAGTAAGTGACTTCATGTCGACGGTTTGTCCAGTATGGCAAAAGGACCTTAACGAGGGATAAGGTCCTTTTGTCTATGTGAGTAATGGAGTAAAGGACTCGACACGTGTCGAGTCCTTTACTCCAAACTCAGTTGCCTAGCATTTCTCAAATGAAAAGATAGGTCCAATATGCGAAAAGATGCCGTTGTTCGTTCATTGAGGAGCAACGTTCAAAGTAAACGGATTGATTGGGTGGGTTATTTCTTCGTCATACCCTTTTTTCTACCATTTTTCCTATTTAGCTTCGTTTCAATCGTATTTGGTGCAATTGTTGCTTTTACTGACTGGCAGATCGTTGGGGAAACTAATTTTGTAGGATTTGAAAACTTCGTAAAATTTTTGAATGACAGGCCTGCATGGGATGCCTTTATGCATACTTTCTACTATGCACTCATTATTGTTCCTTGCGTAATGTTGTTAGCCTTTCTTGGGGCGCTATTCGTGAACGAAAAACTTCCTGGCCACACATTTGCCCGTTGGGCTTTTTACGCCCCTAATGTTGTCTCAGCACCAGTCATTGGATTGGTGTGGGTTTGGATGCTTGACACACAGTATGGAATCATTAATCAATATTTTGGGCTGAGTATTCCGTGGCTCACCAATCCTAGCTGGTCCATTTATGGAGTTAGCCTTGCATCAATTTGGTGGGATTTAGGGCTCGCGTTCATCCTGTTTCTGGCTGGATTGCAAGAGGTGGACCCAGTGTTGCTCGAGGCTGCAAAAGTTGATGGAGCAAAAAGATTTCAGAGTTTACGATTTGTCGTGGTCCCACTTCTTCGAAGAACTTTTGCATTGATATTGACTTTGCAGTGCATTTCTACTTTTCGAATTTTTAGTCAAGTCAAAGTAATGACCAATGGTGGCCCAGCAGGCTCATCTTCATCGGTCGTTGAATATATTTATGATTACGGAATAGCGAAATTTGAATTAGGTTACGCAGCGACCCTGAGTCTTTTGCTATTTATTCTTATTGTTGTAATCAATTTGATACTGAGAAAGATTTTTCCAGATGATGACAAATAAATCACAATTTTTTAATAGATATGGAGGTAAGAAGTTAAAGCGTTCAAATGTCATCTTTTGGATTTTAGGAATGTTTTTTGCCCTTTTATGGATTGCGCCTTTTGTCTGGATGGTCAGTACATCATTGAAACCGGCCAATCAGGTGATGACATTGCATATTCGCTGGATTCCAGAAACCTTCACTCTTGATAGTTACAGAAAGGTATTTGAATATCCAGTCATTAGATGGACTCTCAATAGTCTATTCGTTGCCAGTCTGGCCACATTTCTAGGTGTCATTTTGGGGGCAATGGCTGGATATGCATTCGCCCGATTAAGATTTCCGGGGAATAAAGCCCTATTTACACTAATTCTAGTCTCATTGATGATTCCTACGGAGCTGTCCGCGACACCACTATTTATAGCATTTCTAAAAATAGGACTTGTTGACAATTACTTGGCTCTGATACTCCCCTCTGTAGCCAGTGTGTACAGCGTTTACATTTTTAGGCAGTTCTTTAGGGGTATACCAAATGAAATTGAGGAAGCGGCCATTATTGATGGTGCGAACCATTTACAGATTTTCTTTCGAATTGCATTGCCAATGGCTAAATCGGCAGTAATTGCATCGATTGTTCTGCTCTTTACTGCAAACTGGAATCTGTATTTATGGCCGTTACTAGTTACTTTCAAGGAGGAAATGAAGACTCTGCCAATTGGGATTTCACAGTTTTCCTCAATATCTGGCTCACATGCCCAGTTAACAAGTTTTGGACCAGGCATGGCGGCTGCAACCCTACTTAGTATCCCTAGTTTAATGATTTTTCTCGTTCTTCAAAGATATTTTGTTGAAGGTGTTACAAATTCAGGAATTAAGGGGTGAAAGCCTTTAAATGAAGAGCCAATTGCCTGGAATCAACATTCTAAGTACAAAGATTCTATTTAGAGACACGTATTCATATTTAGCTCATCCATTTTGCACAAAAATTGATAATAAAAAGTGGATTCTTGTTTTCAATCAAACTGTGCGAAGGGATGTCATTCTACATCCGCCTGAGGATCCAAGATATTACAACATGATCTCGCTATCAACTGATGAAGGGGCAACGTGGAGCGCTCCAGCTGCAAGTCCTGATTTTGATTGGCATGGCGTTGAATGTGCAAGTATCACAGTGCTTGAAAGTGGGCGACTGCTACTTAACCAGTGGCAGTTCGATTGGCTTCCCATTCAAAAGGCTCGAGCAGAAGTGAATCGCGATGACCTTGTTTTTCCGAGTGTCTGGGGCGGAGAATTGCATGCAAATGATGAACTACCAACAAATTATCTGATTCCAAAGAATCCTGAAAACTTGTTTCCCTGGGCACGTGGAAATGGTGGAACGTATATTCATGTTTCCGATGATGGTGGAAATACTTGGTCTAGAACTATTAGCATTGATACTGCGCCATTTACTGGTGGATATGGAATGCGCGGTGGAGTTCAGCTACCTGGAGGAAAAATCATTCTCCCACTGTGTGATGTTCCACAATATGAAAAGGTATTCATAGTTACATCTATTGATGAGGGTTTAACATGGAGTGCTCCATTATTGATTGCAGATGTGGCTGGATTAAAATTTGAGGAGCCAGCAATTATTACTTTACTGAGCGGTGAACTCCTAGTTTTACTGCGAGAAAATACCAGCCGAAAGATGTATCAACTCCGCTCAAAAGACTCTGGATTGAGCTGGAGTGATCCAGAACCGAACGGAATCGATGGATATCCAGCACACCTATTGCAATTACCTAATGGTGACATTCTTTGCACGTATGGACATAGGAACAACCCATTTGGGATAAGAATAGTGATTTCGCACGATATGGGTTCTAGTTGGAATGCGTCTGAGTTCATTACGGTGGTTGATGGACTACCAAATAGAAATTTGGGGTACCCAGTCACATTACTGCGCCAAGATGGAACCTATAACACCATCTATTACTCGCAGAATTCAGATGGAACGACAAGCATAAATAGTGCAACATTTCAGTTAGTGGCCCACGGAGAGGATGAATAAATGCCATCACAGTCAGTCAATCCAGTATCAGGAAAAAGTTTTGGACCAGTTATAAGCGATACTCCAAAGGCAGAATTAGAAATACTAATTAGGAAAACTATCGACGCAAAGAAAATTTGGTCAAAATCTAATTATGCATGTAGGGGAAAAGTACTCATGGCAATTGCGGATACCTTAGATAGAAATGTTGAGGACCTTTCTGAGCTAGCTAATTCAGAAACAGGGTTGGGGTTAGTTAGATTATCTGGTGAGATAGCTAGAACATCTTTCCAATTCCGAGAATTTGCAGATGAGATTTTGAAGGGAAAATTGGGAAACGCCTCATTTGATCCTGAAGTTGAAGCCCCGTTGCCCAAGGGACACCCTAGTTTTTTGAAGATTCGCTATCCAATTGGTGTTGTGGCCGTATTTGGTGCAAGTAACTTCCCTTTCGCGTTTGGAGTGCTTGGGGGCGATACAGCATCCGCTTTAGCGGCTGGATGTTGTGTTGTTTCAAAAGGGCATCCATCTCACCCACAAACCTCCTTACGACTCGTTGAACTTGCTCAAGAGGCGATTGCGACAGTTAATGAACCAAGAGATATTATTTCGATTGGCTTTGGTATTGAATTTGGGAAAGATTTAGTCCGGCATGAGGGTCTAGGGGCCGTTTGCTTCACTGGTTCAAAGCATGGAGGCCAGTTCCTCAATCAGCTGAGTGCAAATAGAGAATCACCAATTCCATTTTACGGTGAATTAGGTAGCATAAATCCGGTCATAGCCACCTCGGCATTCATCAATGCAAATTCAGATTTTGCTCAAAAGTATCTTGATTCGCTTTTCTTAGGAAATGGGCAGTTTTGCACCAAACCATCCGTCCTTTTTGTACCTTCAACTTTTAATCTGGATCAACTAATCGGAGAAAAAGTAAGATTAGCCAAAGTCCAACCACTCCTTAGTGCAAATTCTCGAGACTCACATGATGCAAACCGAGATGAATTGATTTCGAAAGCCCCACTGCAAATTTTTATGAACTTAAACGATGCTGACATAGCTATTACAACAACTAATCAGGTTTTGGTGTTTAGTTCAAAACAAGTACTTGATGACCCTTCTATTTTGAGAATCGAATGTTTTGGACCTACTGGCGTAGTTGTAAAATATGAGTCAGACCTAGACTTAGAGCAACTAATCACTAGATTAGATTCGGCTTTAGTCGGTTCGATTTTTTCTGATAAGAGTGAGCTTGGGCGATTGGTCGAACTTCTCTTGAATAGAGTGGGTCGAATCGCTATCAATGCTTGGCCTACTGGCGTTTCCGTTACTGCGGGTCAACACCACGGTGGGTCATTCCCAGCATCGACATCTCCCTTGCATACTTCGGTTGGCAGAGATGCAATGTTGAGATTCCTGAGACCGGTGACTGTTCAAGGTGTTAATTTAAGCGAAGCTCAGAATGTGCTCGGTGTTGAAAGCTACGGAAGATTATGAGATTAGGGAGATTGTTTTATCTGGAAATGAGGAGCAGTGTGTGTTTCTTGATGATAAATCTGCAGTTCTCCTGAAGGATTTAATTCCTACTTATGATAGCTCATATCTAACAAATGAGCAGATTAATCAGATAGAACTGCTAGAGCTAGACAAAGCTCCGCGTGTGTCATTTGAAGTTTCAAAGACAAAATCCCCCGTCGCAACCCCTAGGAAAATCATTTATGTGGGTTTGAATTACCAAAAACATGCTATTGAAATGGGGATAGATGCTCCAACTGAACCCATAGTTTTTATGAAGTCACCGAAAACTATGGTTGGTGGCTTCGACAAGATTGTAATTCCATCAAATTCAAAGAAAACTGACTACGAAGTAGAACTTGCGATCATTATCGGCGAGCACGCACTCTACGAGAATTCTCCTAAAGACGCCTTGAACTGCATTCTCAGTTACACAATTTCACAAGATATTTCTGAACGCGAATGGCAATTGAAAAAAGGTGGGCAATGGATGAAAGGTAAATCTTTCCCAACATTCAATCCTCTGGGTCCATGTATAGTGACAAGGGATGAATTAGATGGAGATAATTTCAAAATTTGGTCAAAGGTAAATGGTGCCGTTTGCCAGGATTCCAACACTAATGATCTTATTTTTGATATTAGATTTTGTATTTGGTATTTAAGTCAGTTTATCGAGTTAGAACCGGGCGATGTTGTTAACACCGGAACTCCAGAGGGTGTAGGCATGAGTCGCACTCCCAGTGGATTCCTTAAGCCTGGAGATATTTTGGAGAGTGGAATCGAAGGAATCGGGACGATAAAGAATCTAGTTTGTTGAGTGAGATAAAGGCAGATTCCCCGAAATTAGTTAGCAGAAACCTCGACGAGCTTTTCGCTCTCATCGATGATTGTGGCGGCTACGCTCTTGAGTTTTTCAGCGTATTCCTTGCCATGGTGGGCGCAGAACATCAGCTCACCACCGTTGAGAAGCACTGCCCGCACATATGCCTGGGCTCCG
>Ga0163199_1001390_pt1 | contig 15120 bp, 13 predicted proteins | sample PL_2010_150m_FD_113537 | JGI IMG/M metagenome (GOLD analysis project Ga0163199, IMG submission 113537) | Freshwater microbial communities from Powell Lake, British Columbia, Canada to study Microbial Dark Matter (Phase II) - PL_2010_150m | ecosystem: Environmental > Aquatic > Freshwater > Lake ... | reverse complement strand
GAATATCGCTGTATTTGAGTTTTTCGCGCACACCGGCCATGACGGTAATAGCCAATGCCCAGCCTAAACCGCTACCGACACCATAAGTAACACTTTCACCGAAGTTATAATCGCGCTCGATCATGAACAAACTGCCGCCTAAAATGGCGCAGTTTACCGTGATCAGAGGCAAAAATACGCCTAAGGCATGGTACAAGGCCGGGAAAAACTTATCCAAGATCATTTCCAGGATTTGTACCAAGGCGGCAATCATGCCGATACAGCTTAATAAAGCCAAAAAGCTTAAATCGACGCCTTTAATACCCAACCATGACAAGGCATCTTCTTTTAGCAAAGCGTGGTAAACGACATTGTTCGCCGGTACGGTAATGGCCTGCACGACCATGACCGCAATACCCAGACCCATAGCCGTAGAAATCTTTTTGGAAACTGCGATAAAGGTACACATGCCCAAAAAGAACGACAGCGCCAGGTTTTCAATAAAGACAGCCTTTACAAATAAACTGATATACGCTTCCATTAGTGATGCCCTCCTTCACCATGAGCAATCGGCATAATTTTAAATTCCACTTTTTCGGCTTGCTCAGGCTTCCATTGACGCACAGACCAAATAATCAAGCCGATGATAAAGAACGCGCTGGGCGGCAATAGCATCAGGCCATTTGGATCGTACCAACCGCCATCTTTTGTCAGCTTGAAGACTTCGATACCTAATAACTTACCGGAACCCAAAGTCTCTCTAAAAAATGCCACGATAATCAAGATCAAGCTATAGCCCAAACCGTTACCGATGCCATCCATGAAGCTTTCCAAAGGCGGGTTTTTCATCGCATAACCTTCGGCGCGACCCATGACGATACAATTAGTGATGATCAAACCAACAAATACCGACAGCTGCTTGCTGACATCATAAGCAAACGCCTTCAATATCTGATCGACAACGATAACCAGTGAAGCAATAATCGTCATCTGCACGATAATCCGTATGCTGCTGGGAATATGGTTTCTGATGGCACTGATCGCTGCGCTGGAAAACGCGGTAACGAGGGTTAATGCCAAAGCCATAATCAGCGATGTGGACATTTGCGAAGTCACCGCCAATGCCGAACAAATACCCAGAACCTGTAAAGTAATCGGGTTATTGCTGACTAAGGGATCAACTAATACTTTTTTTGTTTCCTCATTTAATACTGCACTCATGACACACCTCCTTTAACCGTTCTTACTTTACTCAAATACGGCGCAAAACCTTCTTTGCTCATCCAGTATCTGATCAGATTGGTCACGCCGGTACTGGTTAAGGATGCTCCTGCGAGACCGTCAACCTGATATTGCGAACCTGGTTTACTGTTATCAACAACACCTTTAATCAAACTTAATGCCGGTTCGCCCATCTCGGCTTCGCCAATTAAGCCTTTTTCCAGGGAAGGCTGGTCGGCTTCAGCATAAACCTTCTTGCCTTTCCATAACGCGCGCCAGTTTGGGTTAACCACTTCTCCGCCCAATCCGGGAGTTTCCGCCTGGTCGTAAAAGTTAATACTTTGTACGGTCTGCCCATCAGGGTCCAAAGACAGGAATCCGTATAAGGTTGACCACAATCCATAACCGTTGACAGGCAGAATAATTGATTTAATCGTCCCGCCTTCCTTAACCAGAAAGACTTTTGCATATTTGGCTTTAACGCGGATATGCGCAATGTCTTTATCTTTTGGAATAGCTATGCTTTGCGCAGGATCTTTCGCAGCTTTACGTTGATCATATTCAGCAGCGTTCATGTTCTCGACATAATCGCCGGTTTCCAGGTCAACAATTTTCGCTTCAATTTTCTCTGCAAAGGCCGCGTCAATATCGCGGCCTTCTTCAAGCAAACCGGCTACATCGAGGATATTTTTCTTCATATCCAGTTCTTTGTTATTGATTTGCAATGGTTTCAACGCAACGGCTGCAAATGAAACCAAAACCGCACAAACCAAACAAAGCGAGACGGCAATCGCAATGGTTTTTTCTAAACTATCATTACCTAAAGCAAGAACCCTGTCAGCGTAGGCTTTAGCTTTTTGGTAATTTTCGTTTTTTTCAAGGGCAGCACACAGTTTCGCGGTGTGCTGACATTGCTTTTTTTCACTAGGCATGACGTTTCATCCTTCTTCTAATATTGGCCTGAATGACAAAGTAGTCGATGGTCGGTGCAAACATGTTGGAAAACAAAATCGCCAACATGATGCCTTCCGGGAACGCCGGATTAACCACTCTGATTAATACCGTCATAGCACCCACCAAACTACCGAATATCCAACGACCGGTGTTAGTCATAGCCGCACTGACAGGGTCAGTCGCCATATAAACCATGCCGAAAGCGAAACCGCCGACGGTCAGATGCCAGTACCAGGGAAAAGCGAACATCGGGTTGGTATCACTGCCGATAGTGTTGAACAGCAAGGAAGTCGCAACCATGCCGATGAACACACCCGCCATGATGCGATACGAAGCGATACGGGTATACAGCAAAAATGCCGCCCCGATCAAAATAGCCAATGTTGAAGTTTCACCGAGGCAGCCCGGCTCAAAACCGAAGAATGTCTGAGCCCAGCTGTAATTAGCTGCATAAACCGCATCAAGACCGCCATTTGCAGCCAGGCCTAACGGCGTAGCCGCGGTATAGCCATCAACGGCTACCCACACAGCATCGCCTGTAATGGAAGCAGGATAGGCAAAATATAAAAACGCCCGTCCGGTTAATGCCGGATTAAGGAAGTTTTTACCGGTGCCTCCAAATACTTCCTTACCAATGACAATGCCGAAGGAAATACCCAAAGCAACTTGCCATAAAGGCATGTCCGGCGGCATGATCAAGGTGTACAGCATTGAAGAGACCAAAAAGCCTTCATTAACTTCATGGCCACGAACTGTTGCAAATAATACTTCCCAGATACCGCCTACAGCCAGCGTAGTCATATAAATAGGCAGGAAATACAAGGCGCCATGAACCATATTGGATAATGGATTCATCGGATTATAACCAAACACCATCATCGGGATGCTGCGCCAGCTATCAATTTTGTCCAGTCCCATCGCTTCCATAGCAAGATTAGCTTGGTAGCCGGTATTATACATAGCCATCAAGACACAAAATGCCGTGGCAATGACGACGAAAGTCATTGTTCGTTTCAGGTCATTGCCGTCACGAACATGGGTAGTGCCGCGTGTTACATCAGCCGGTGTATAAATGAAAGTATCCACCATCTCATAGAGACCGTAATACTTTTCGAATTTGCCGCCTTTTGCAAAATGCGGCTCTATGCTATCTAAAAAATCTCTGGCCGACATTATCCTTCCTTCTCAATTTTAGTTAAATTCGCTCTCAGAACAGGACCGAAGTCATGTTTGCCTGGATCCACAAAAGTAAATAAGGCAACATCTTCCTCATCAAGCTCCAGACAGCCCAGTAGTTGAGCCTGGTCTGAATCACCCACCACCAGTGCCTTAAGCAACGGTGTCGGCAGAATATCCATAGGCATGACAGTTTCGTAAATACCTACCGGCACTATCGCCCGGTTACTACCGTTTTTATTGGTTGTTAATGGGAATCTACGGTCGGTTTTACGATCACGGCTGGATAAATAAACATCCAACGCAGAATATTTATCTTTACCGGGAACAATCCAGCCAAACAATTCGCGCGCACGCCCTTCCTGCAATACTGAAATCTGATTGTTGTAAAAACCCAAATAAGCGGCCCAGTCTATAGCATGGTGTCCGTATAATACTGAGCCGGAAATAACCCGGCTTTCAACATCCTCCGCCAATTCGCCCGCTACCAGATCATTAGTATTGGCACCCACACGCGTGCGAATTAATCTTGGATTTTTAGCCGTTGGGCCCGCCAGCGAGACGACTCGTTCGACGTTTAATTTACCTGTGGTAAACAATGCGCCAATCGCCATCACAGCCTGGTAATCCAGATACCAGACAAATTTGTCTATATTGACAGGATCGATAAAATGGATATGTGTGCTGGGCAAGCCTGCAGGATGAGGGCCGGAAAACTCGGCAACGGTTACTGCTGCACTGCCTGTGGCACACCCAGCGCCTGTAGCCTTGCAAACATAGGTTTTACCGTCAGTCAATTTGGAAATAACCGTTAAACCGTTTGCAAAATCATTACCCCGGTCTTTGATAATAACCGCCGGATCGGCGGCTAATGGATTGGTATCTATCGCCGTAACAAAAATAGAACTGGGCTTACTGTCTACAGCAGGCGTTTTTCCATAAGGACGCGTGCGTAAGGCGGCCCATAACCCGGAAGCTAACAGATTTTGTTTAACCTGCTCTGACGTTAAATTATTTAACTCGGAATCACTGTATTGTGTAAATGGTACTTCATCAGCGCCGCTCAGCTCGATAACAACAGATTGCAAAACCCGCTTGGCACCGCGATTGATGGATTTAACAACACCTGCACCGGGTGAAGTAAACAAAACACCTGGATTTTTCTTGTCACTGAAAAGTATCTGGCCAAGCTTGACCCTATCCCCTTCACTAACCATCATTGTAGGTTTCATGCCTACGTAATCCATTCCCAAAACAGCAACCGATTTAATGGCATTGCCGTTTTCAATAACTTGTTTCGGCTCTCCCGTTATCGGCAGATCCAAACCTTTTTTAATAGTAAATTGCATAGTCGAAGCCTACTCTCCCAACAAGTTGCGGCGAAACCATCCCCTTTTATTAAAGCCTGCTGAAATCAAGGGGCGCATTAAGACGTAAAACGGCTGCATTACATCACAAATACGCTGTTTTCTCAACTTCTGCACATAGATTTAAACCGGGACAAGCTCTGTACCGGCCGCCTCATTTTGAAGCTATGCATCCATAACATTCAAAAATGTCTGATATTTTTATGTCACCACAGACCATTATGCGTAGAATTAAACGAGTATTTATTGGGCGTACCTTTACTACACATCCGCCAGGTTTCCCTTGGTTTCCAGCCAGGCTTTTCTGTCCTGCGAGCGTTTTTTCGCGAGCAATAAATCCAGCTGCCCGCTGGTTTCGTCATTTTCTCTGATCGTTAATTGCACCAGCCTGCGCGTATCGGGATTCATCGTGGTTTCCCTGAGCTGCGAGGGGTTCATTTCACCGAGGCCTTTAAAGCGTTGCACATTGATTTGTCCCTTAAGCTTTTCGACCTTGATACGATCCAGCACGCCGAGACGCTCGGATTCATCGAGCGCATAAAACACCCGTTTGCCGACATCAATGCGATACAGCGGCGGCATCGCGACAAACACATGGCCTGCGCTGACCAGCGGTTTAAAGTGTTGGTAAAACAACGCGCAAATCAGCGTGGCGATATGATTACCGTCTGAATCAGCATCGGCCAGGATGCAGACCTTACCGTAGCGCAGGTTTTGCAAATCGCTGGAACCCGGTTCTATACCCAATGCAACGGCTATATCGTGCACTTCCTGTGAAGCCATGACCTGGCTGGATTCCACTTCCCAGGTGTTAAGGATCTTGCCGCGGAGCGGCATAATCGCCTGAAAATCACGCTCACGCGCCTGTTTGGCGGAACCTCCCGCCGAGTCGCCTTCGACAAGAAATAATTCGGTACGGGCAATATCCTGCGCGGAGCAATCGGCCAGTTTGCCGGGCAAAGCCGGGCCTGCGGTGATTTTTTTACGGATGATTTTTTTATTGGAACGCAGCCTTTTTTGCGCGCTGGAAATAATAATATCGGCAATTTTCTCGCCTTCCGCCGGGTGCTGATTGAGCCACAAACTGAAGCTGTCTTTCGCAACGCCTGAAACAAACGCCACACATTCGCGGGAACTCAGGCGCTCCTTGGTTTGCCCGGAAAACTGCGGGTCTTCGAGCTTTACCGATAACACAAAATGACAATTTTCCCAGACATCTTCGGGTGCGACTTTTACGCCGCGCGGCAGGATATTCCTGATGTCGCAGAACTCGCGCATCGCTTCGGTCAAGCCTGCGCGCAGACCGTTGACATGGGTTCCCCCCTGTGCGGTAGGCACCAGGTTCACATAACTTTCGGCCAGCATTTCCGAACCGTTTTCCACCGCCCAGACAATGCCCCATTCAACCGCCTCATGATTCGCCGCACTGCTACCCATAAACATCTGTTCAGGGAAAAATTCAATATCGCCTATCCTGTCCAGCAAATAGCCCTTGAGTCCGTTCTGATAACACCAGACATATTCTTCATTGGTTTGCTCGACTCTTAATGCGATTTTCAGCCCCGGACACAGCACTGCTTTAGCGCGTAAAATGTGCTTGAGTTTCGAAACTGAAATTTTGCTGGAATCAAAATATTTTTCATTCGGCCAGAATTTTACCGCCGTGCCGGTGTTGTTCCTGCCGACCGTCCCGCTTTCAGCCAGCTCGGTTTGTTTATCGCCATCGGCAAAATCCATGCGATATATCTTGCCGTTGCGTTTAACCTCTATTTCCAGTCTGGCCGACAGCGCATTGACGACTGAAACCCCGACGCCATGCAGACCGCCTGAAAACTGGTAGTTTTTATTGGAAAATTTGCCGCCCGCATGGAGCTGGGTCAAAATCACTTCAACACCGGGAATACCCTGTTCAGGATGAAGGTCAACCGGCATGCCGCGACCATTATCACTGACCTGTACCGCACCGTCTTTATACAAAACCACATCGATGCAGTCGGCATGGCCGGCCATCGCTTCATCAACGCTGTTATCGACTACTTCCTGCACCAGATGGTTAGGCCGTGTCGTATCCGTATACATGCCGGGGCGTTTGCGTACCGGCTCCAATCCGCTTAAAACTTCTATGGCTGCGGCGTTATATTCATTACTCATCGTGTATTCAACATCCAGATTATTACGGTTGTGTAGTCTATAAAATCACTGATCAAGAAACTTTACCGGCTTTTCCTGAGATTATTGTAATCGTTGTTCGCGGCATTGGGTATCGGCAAGCAAACGGTTGATGCAGATTCAGGAAACAGTTACCAGACTTTCCAGGATGGAATAACCGGATAAGCCTTGATTATTTACCGGAACATATACTCATGACCTCATTGTCGCTATCATAAACACCGAGATTCAGACATCGAAACGCATAAAAACGGTCGTTGGTGCAGAATCAAAACTACAACTATGTTTGATGCCTTTAAACCCGTATAAATAATCTTGTCATGATTACGGTGGTATAAAGGCGAGTATCGGGAGGGGGCAATGTCGGACGACAATAATAGTATCATTAATAAAACTGAATACGGATTTGATCCAAGCTATGGTTATTCGCTAGACCGGTTATTAACCGTAAAAACGCCGAAAGCACCCAAAGATTTCGATGATTTCTGGCAAAAGCACTATCAAAAAGCATTAGCTGTTGCGCCTAAACCTTCTATCAACATTACAAACGACAATAATCCGCACTGGCTGATATTTTCCATCGGCTATACCTCGACTGATAATTTCCCCATTCGAGGCTGGTTGCTGTTGCCAAAACGGGGGGCTGTCAAGCGCGGATTTATTATCGGCCACGGCTATGGCGGACGCGACATGCCGGACTTTCATCTCCCGTTTAAAGACGCAGCCTTGCTGTTTCCGTGCTTTCGCGGTTTAAGCCTCAGCGCCCAGGCCGGTATCTCTTCCAATCCTTATTGGCATGTACGGCACAACATCGATAAGCTTGACCGTTACATCCTGGGCGGCTGTGTTGACGATGTATGGCTGGCTGTCAGCGCATTGTTAATGCTTTTCCCACACTTAAAAGGTCGCCTGGGCTACCTGGGCATCAGTTTTGCCGGCGGCATCGGCGCGTTGGCATTGGCGTGGGAGCGGCGCATTGCCCGCGGACATTTCAACGTCCCTACGTTCGGCAATCACCTGCTGCGCTTAAGATTGCCTTCGCAAGGCAGCGCGCATAGCTTGCAGCAGTATTATCGAAGCCATAAAAAACAAACCCTGAAAGTATTGCGTTATTACGATGCGGCAATCGCGGCACAGCGCATTACCATGCCGATGCATTGCGCTTGCGCAAAATTCGATCCGTGCGTGGCACCGCCCGGACAATTTGCTGTCTACAACGCACTTCCCGCGGAAAAACAGCTGTTTATCCTGGATGCGGGGCATTATAACTACGCTAATGAGGCGCAACAGCAGCACGCGTTGCTTGATGAGCTCGATGCTTTTTTTGCGCCATTAAACTATACCGACAGCCAATATAATGACAATAGCAATCAATCATGCAAACAACGGGAGATTTTGAATGAACCGCGAATATCACAAATGGTGGAGTGATAATTTACAACGCGATATGGAGTTACTGATATTTGGTCATGCCGGAGCAAAAGTGCTGGTTTTCCCTACCCGCGACGGCCGGTTTTATGAATATGAAAAGCTGGGTATGGTCGAGGCGCTAAAGCACAAAATAGAACAGGGCTGGCTGCAGCTTTACTGCATTGACGGCATCTATACAGAAAGTTTTTACTGCGGGTGGGCGCACCCTTCCGGGCGGATTCAGCGCCATATCGCGTTTGAAGATTATGTCCTGCTGGAAGTACTGCCTTTTATGAACAAAAAAAATGCTCACGAATGCGTGATTTCGCATGGCTTAAGCCTGGGTGCATTTCATGCCGCCAATATCGCCTTTCGCCACCCGCACCTGTTTAAAAAGCTGGTGGCTTTTTCAGGCCGTTATGATCTCACGCTGAATATCGAATGCTTTAATGATCTTTTGGACGGTTTTTATAGCGAAGACGTTTATTTTCATACGCCCAGCCATTTTCTGCCGAATCTGGAATGTGACCGGCTACTGGCGGATCTTAGGACGATGGATATTATTCTGGTAATAGGCAATGAAGACCCGTTTTTAGAGAATAACCGGCAACTCAGTGCGATATTGCATGAAAAAGGCATTCCTCATCAATTATTGCTCTGGGACGGCAGGGCGCATAGCGGTTATTACTGGCGACGTATGGCGCCCCTGTATATCTAAACATCATATCTAAACCGCACAAGCCGCAAGCCACTGCTTCAACTGTGTTACCACCCATTCCCCGTCATCCAGCGTAATATCGTGACCCGCCCAAGGATGGCTTCTCAACTCCAAAACCCATTTTTTGCTGATGGCTTCTGAACACGCCGGCGCAACCAGGCGGTCGCCTTTGCCGTTTAATAACAAAACAGGCTGGTCGGGCTTGGCATCGCAAGGCCGGTAGCTTGCTGCTGCAATGATCTGGCGCAGGCTGTTTTGAAAACTGATAGGGCGTTCCGCTTGTATCGTTGCCCATTCATCCGCAACCGTTTCATATTGATCTTCGCAATTGCCCACCAATCGCACAACCGCCAATTCCCGACGGCGCAAATCGCTCTGCACCGCCAACGCCAGGAATTTGCAGTAGCTTTGCCAGCGCAAGCGCTGATAAAACGGGCTTAAACCGGCAAAACTGGTATTCATCAGGATGGCGCCGCAACCGTCATTTGGATAACGTTGCAGCCATTCCCAGGCCACCATAGCCCCTAACGAAACGGCCAGAAAAGTCACCGGCTGTTTCAGCAAGCCTTGTTCAAGCGCACAGGCACGCACATTATCTGTTATCGTTTTAATCGTGCACGGGCTCACTGCCTGATAATCACAGCCTGTGCCGGGCAAATTCAGTGCCGTTACCCGCGCGTTGGGAAAACCGGACTGCAATAACGGCACAAATTCGCCCCAGTGCGCAGATTCACGCGCCAGCCCGCGCAGCAATATCCAGTTATGACCCAACTTATTGCGCATACCAAAGTCCTGACGCCTTGATCTGATTAGCTAATTTTTGCTGAGCATCAAGTCGCGCCCATTGGGTGGGATACAACAGGCTACGGTGTAAAAAATCAAACAGCATAAAATGCCGACGAAAAACCCGCTGCTGCCTATGCGGTAATAACGGATGAAACAAGCCATGCCTTGAAAAAAGGTGCATAGGGCTCTTGCGCAACCAAAGCCATGAACCCATTTCCAAGGTCAACGGCAAAAACAGGCGCTGATCGGCAAACCGCTCTACAACCTGATCGATAAAGCGGTCGAACAAGTAATCCCACAAGTCACCGTTAATCACATACTCCTCAGACATCGGTTCAATTCTGTACACATGATGCTGGTAGCAACGATCAAACAGCTCTTTTAACGCCAGCGCTTCGGCAATAAAGGCAAAAGGCGTTTTCCGCGATGCGTATGGAAACCATAAACGATCCTTGATACCAAACCCTGAATGCAAATCCAGCGCAATAGACAAAGGCGATGCAAACATCTGCTGATCAACCACGCGGCATAAGGCCTGGGATTCTTTTTCCATCGAAGAGGCATCGCCGCGATACCACGGCAGATAAGGCGTAATACGCTGGCCGCTGTACAAACGCGTTGTACCGACACCTTCCACAGGTGCGTTACGCATCAAGTCGACGCAATTACCGTTAGAGCGCCTGCCCAGATAAACGCCGACCGGATTGACGATAGGCACAAAAACCAGCCGCGACTTCTCAAGTCTGGCCAAAAATTCCTCATCCCAATCCAGCAACTGGCGAATCGTTTGCATATAGGTCAGTATGACTTCGGAACCGATCTTTTCCAGTCCGTGTACGCCGCCAAAAAATGCCAGCACAGGCACATCAGGTTTAGTTGAGCCCAAGGTAATGCAATGTATCGGGAATTCCAGATGTTTATAGCGAATGCGTTCGACAACCTTGACGTGCGCGTGATCGCCGAATTGGTCAATAATGCGTTGCAGATGTTCGAGTTCGGGAAATTTATAACCGGTCATGGCATTGGTTTTGGAGGGCTGAAGGACGGAAAACTACTGTATTGTATTTTTAACGCTCTTAAAATCATGGTGCTAGACTGTAAAAACCAATCCCGAGTCATTGAAACAGCGCTCAGCCCAACTCAGCAAGAAGTATTGCAACCATATTTTCAGCCTGCCTTAAATAGCCGCCACCGAATAAATTCAGATGGTTCAAAATATGATACAGATTATAAAGGGTTTTTCTAACGCCAAACCCCTGATCCAGCGGGCAAACTTCCTGATAGGCCTCATAAAAATCATTACTGAACCCACCGAACAATTCCGTCATCGCCAAATCGGCTTCTCTGTCGCCATAATAACAGGCGGGGTCAAAAATAACGGGACATCCCTGTTTATCAACCGCGGCATTACCCGCCCATAAATCGCCGTGCAGCAGCGAAGCCTGCGGCCGGTAACTGTCGAACAAAGCCTCCATATCGCAACATAAGCGCTCCCCGGCGCGTTGCAGATTACCGCAATAACCGTTTTTTGCCGCCAATTTTAACTGAAAATACAAGCGATGATTACGCCAGAAATCCGGCCAATCTTCGCTTCTATCATTCATTTGCGGCGTACTGCCGATCGTGTTGTTACGATGCCAGCCAAAATAAGATTGTTTTACTTGATGCAACTGAGACAGTTGCCAACCCAATAAACGCTCTGAAACCGGATTAAAACGGCCCAATTCAATATATTCCAGCACCAGAAATGAATGATCGCCTGTTGTCCCGTACACAACAGGCACGGGAACCCGCATGGTTTGAGTGTTCGCCAAGTCTTGTAAGCCGGCAAACTCAGCGTCAAACATCGCCAGTAAATCAGCGCAATTCAACTTTACGAAATAGCTTTTATCATGGCCTTGCAGGCGAAAGGCGGCATTAATATCGCCACCGGCAAGCTTCTGTGCCGATACGACGCCAAATGCCTGCCCTGTTGTTAATTCAATCTGCTCTGAAATAGCCTGCCACTGATACACAAACAAACTCAATGCTCGGCTTTATTTTTAATTGCCATAATCATTTCTATCGGTAAGTCTGTTATTTTTGCAACGGTTTCAGGTGATTGCTGTTTGAGTAGTTGTTTAACAATTTTTTGCATTCCCTGCTCTATTCCCTGCTCTATTCCCTGCACTATGCCTTGCTCTATACCTTGTTTAATGCCTTTTTCCAGCCCCAACTCAAATGAAGGTAATTTCTCTATATCAAATTGTGTAATCATGGTCTCAGCCTCTTTAATATACGGTTTCAAGTCCCTGTTTTCGGATAAGATCTCCAACATGCTCAGATATTCCCTAAAGCGTTTGGGCTCAGATTTCAGCTTCTGGTGGAGTTGCCCTACGATGTGCTTAACCGCCTCGCGGTTTGTGTGTTGTTTAAAATCACAAAGAATGGCCAAAACTATCGCATCAGGACTGTCCTGGTTAAGCAAGTCCTGATAATCAATAGTGTGCATATCGATGATAGTGTAACGGTAATCCAGGCCATCATCTTTTTTATATGCGGGCATGGCCAATTTTTCTGCGCCGATATAAATCAGGTACTGCTGTATCGGGATACCGGAGTAGGCGAAACATACATCCGTGTAGTACCTGAGCATCCGTAATGCCATAGCTGGATCATTGTTATTCTGGATTTCTATGTGCAGGATAAAACAACGGGCCAGCTGCTTTACTTTGGCTACCAGGTCGGCACGACGGTCTTCTACCCGCTGCTGTTCCGTGGCTAAAAGTTCCAACTCATCGGCTTTTATCGGCAAGCCCAGCAGATAAACAGCCAAATCCACCGCAATACGCTGGATGAGTTGTTTGCTGATGATGTCCTTTTGTCCCATTGAGTTATCCCATTCCCAGCCTTTGTGATAGCCGGCTTCAGGATTGAACGTATTTTACAGCTTGCACGCTACGCAGTGCATGATATCAAAACGCGTTCCAGCCAATATGATTGATAAATGCGTAGCGCAGTCGTTAAAGCCGCTTTAATTTCCGCCCTGATCCAGATTAAACGCCGCATGCAAGGCTCTTACCGCAAGCTCCAGGTATTTTTCATCAACAACCACCGAAATCTTGATTTCCGAGGTTGAGATCATGCGGATATTGATGCCTTCGGCAGCCAGGGTTTTAAACATCGTGCTGGCTATGCCGGCATGTGAGCGCATGCCGACACCGACGATAGAGACCTTAACGATACTGTCATCGCCGGTAACCGCTCGGGCGCCCAATTCGGCACAAGTCTGCTCCAGTATTCCCTTAGCGCGCTGGTAGTCGTTACGATGCACGGTAAAGGTAAAATCGGTCGTCGCATCATCGGCGATATTCTGGATAATCATATCCACTTCAATATTGGCATCGGCAATCGGCCCCAGGATTTTAAACGCCACACCGGGCAAATCCGGCACGCCGGTAATCGTCAGTTTTGCCTCGTCCCGATTAAAGGCGATTCCAGAAATTAAAGCACTTTCCATTGGTGATTCCTCGTAGGTAATGAGTGTGCCATTACCGGCTGTAAATGATGATAAAACGCGCAGCGCAACATTATATTTGCCTGCAAATTCGACAGAGCGGATTTGTAAAACTTTTGAACCCAGGCTGGCCATTTCCAGCATTTCTTCAAACGTAATACGATCCAGGCGGCGGGCTTTAGGCTCTACACGCGGGTCGGTCGTGTAAACGCCATCAACATCGGTAAAAATAAGGCATTCATCGGCTTTTAATGCCGCAGCGAGCGCCACGGCGGTGGTATCGGAACCACCGCGCCCCAGCGTAGTGATGTTATCCTGTTCGTCAACGCCCTGAAAACCTGCGACCACGACCACTTTGCCCTGTTTGAGATGCGTGTGGATGCGGGTGTCATCTATTTTGCGTATCCGCGCTTTCGTGTGGCTGCTGTCGGTCAGGATTTTAACCTGGCTGCCGGTGTACGAGCAGGCATCGCAGCCTATCTCATGCAAAGCCATGCTCAATAATGCGACCGTCACCTGCTCCCCGGTGGAAATCAACACATCCATTTCCCGTTCCGTAGGCTGCGCCTGCATTTCTTTTGCCAGACCAATCAAGCGGTTGGTTTCACCGCTCATCGCCGACACCACCACGACAATCTGATCGCCCAAATCATGGGCTTTTTTTACTTTTTCAGCGACAGCCTTGATACGCTCAACCGTACCTACCGATGTGCCGCCGAATTTATAGACATAAAGTGCCATTTTTTAACCTGTTAAGTGTTTTTCTTGCGGAGAAGACGAAGATGCTCTCCGACCTACCCGCTATGGTAAAAGGTTTTTGCGTTTTGTTAAACTATTATGAAAAGCGAAATTGGCCACAATCCCTGCGTTAAGCCTGCTGTTATTCGTCAGCCCAGGTTTCAAAGACTTCAGTTAATTCAATGGCCAATTCAGGAAATGTGTGCGGCACGGCAATGCCGTCGGCGTACATTTGTTTAAGCTGGTAACGGCCATTTTCATCCAGCACAAATTGATGAATCGCTTGCTGTTCAGGATAAACAAGCCAGTATTCGGTAACGCCGCTTTCCTGATACAGTTCATATTTAATTTTCATTTCCCGTTTGGCATTGCCTTTTGACAGGATTTCAATGATCCAATCGGGCGCACCGTTACAGCCTTGTTGATCTAAAATTTCAGGACTGCAAATTACGCATAAGTCAGGCTGCACAACAGTGTGAATATCCTGATTGGCTAAGATAGATTTTTTTCTATCGTATAAGCGAACATCAAACGGCGCGGCATAAACACGACATTTTTTATGGTTAAAAAAAACTGACAATGAGCGGGTCAAGTTCATGGATATATCTTGATGCTTAACACTAGGCGCAGGCGACATCAACATGATTTTGCCTTTGATGAGTTCTATCGCTTCATCAAATTGCCACTTTAGATAATCGGCATAACTGTAAGTCTGGTTTAAATCTAATTGTGATAATCGGGTAATTTTAGGCATGCTTTAATCCTCTTTAACACCCTAATTGCGTCACTAAAAAATCAAGCCGATGTCGGCTTCTGGATTCAGTTGGATGGATATGAGCATGTTTTAAAGACTCTTAGGTTTTATCAAGAAGTGGTCAATTGCAATAGCACAACCTGTGGTAATTGTTGGGGTAGTGCTAGGCTGTCGAAATAAGCGGTTTTTATTAGATTTCAATATCCCGCTTTTTGGAATACGGAGTATTGCCATAACTATTTGAATAAAAATACTTTATTGCAATAAAAAAATCCAAATTTCGGAAGAAATATTTAGCTAAAAACCAGTAAATTTCGACAGCCTAGGGTAGTGCCTAACCCAAATCTACAAG
>Ga0163199_1001389_pt1 | contig 15124 bp, 14 predicted proteins | sample PL_2010_150m_FD_113537 | JGI IMG/M metagenome (GOLD analysis project Ga0163199, IMG submission 113537) | Freshwater microbial communities from Powell Lake, British Columbia, Canada to study Microbial Dark Matter (Phase II) - PL_2010_150m | ecosystem: Environmental > Aquatic > Freshwater > Lake ... | reverse complement strand
GCCGAGGCGCTCAACCGGAGCCGGAAGGCGGTCAACGGGGCGAAGGTGCTGGTGCTGGGCGTGGCGTACAAGAAGGACATCAGCGACGTGCGCGAGTCGCCGGCTCTCGACATCCTGCAGCTCCTGACTTCGAGGGGTGCGCACCTGTCGTACTGCGACCCGTACGTGCCCGAGGTCCGGGAGGCGGGAATGACGCTCGTCGCGTCGCCGTTTTCCGCGGCAACGCTCCGGAAGGCCGACTGCGTGGTGATCGTGACGAACCACGCCGCGTTCGACTATACGATGGTCGCCCGCGAATCGAAGGTGATCGTCGACACCCGAAACGCGCTGAAGGGGCATAACGGACGGTACGCGCGCAAGATCGTCAAGCTCTGACCGGCCGCGCGGGCAGGGGAGGGTGACAACCCCAAAACGGGGACGTCCTCAAAACTTCCCCAAAAGTGGGACACCCTTGGCCTGGTTGGGAAAATCGGAGTACCCGCGATACTTTTTCATCATTGCAAGAGTGTCCCAGTTTTGAATGAGTTTTGAGGACGTCCCGGTTTTGGGGCGGGAGGTGGGCGGAATGAAGTATCTGGTGACGGGCGGGGCGGGGTTCATCGGTTCGAACCTGACGCGGGCGCTGCTGGCATCCGGCGAGACGGTCCGCATCCTCGACAACTTCCTCACCGGGAAAAGGGAAAACCTCGCCGGGCTCGCGGAAGCCCACGGCTACGCCTTCGAACTGATCGAGGGCGACCTCCGGGACCTCGAAACGGTCCGAAAGGCGGCGTCCGGCGTCGAGTTCGTTCTCCACCAGGGGGCGCTCCCCTCGGTTCCGCGCTCCGTGGCCGACCCGGTCCTCTCGAACGAGATCAACGTGACGGGGACGGTGAACCTGCTCGTCGCCGCGCGCGACGCCGGCGTCCGGCGCGTGGTATTCGCAGCGTCCTCCTCCGCCTACGGCGACACCCCCCAGCTCCCGAAGCGGGAGTCGATGACCCCCACCCCGAAGTCCCCCTATGCGGCCCAGAAGCTGATGGGGGAATATTACATGCGCATTTTCCACGAGATCTACGGGCTCGAGACCGTCGCCCTGCGCTACTTCAACGTGTTCGGTCCGCGGCAGGACCCTCAGTCGACGTACGCCGCCGTCATCCCCCGGTTCATCACCTCCGTGCTGAGCGGCATCCCCCCCACCATCTACGGCGACGGCCTGCAGACGCGCGACTTCACCTACATCGACAACGTGATCCAGGCCAACCTTGCCGCCTGCCTCGCCCCGAAGGCCGCGTGCGGGAAGGTCGTCAACATCGCCTGCGGGGAACGGGTTTCGCTCCTCGACATCCTCGAGATCGTCTATCAACTGGCGGGGAAGCGCGTGCCGCCGAACTTCGAACCGGGCCGCGTGGGGGACGTTCGCGACTCGCTGGCCGACATCTCCCTCGCCCGGGACCTGATCGGCTACGACCCGAAAGTCGCCTTCTCCGAGGGCCTCTCGCGAACCTTCGACTGGTTCCGGAGGGGCTGACCCCAAAACCGGGACGTCCTCAAAACTCCCTCAAAATAGGGACACCCTTCCTACGCTGCCGCTCCCATTCGGGTCGATTTACCCCCCTATCATCTTTATTAGGATGTCGAGTCGTGTCATGGCGTAAAGACCGGTCCGGTTCTTGAAGCCACCCGCTTCATGCCAAGGGGACCGAGAATTGATTTTCCCGGAGCGGTGCACCACGTTTATGCCCGCGGGATCGAGAAAAGAAACATTTTCCTCGATGATTCCGACAGGATCTTCTTTCTGGAAAAAGTCGGCGCGAATCTCCCGAGGTGGGGAATCCGGTGCCATGCCTGGGCCCTGATGCCGAACCATTTCCACATGTTATTGCAGAGCAATGAGGGTAAGTTGCCGTCGTTCATGCTGTGTCTTCTGACCGTGTATTCGAGATATTTCAACGGTAAGCATAACCGTGTCGGCCATTTTTTCCAGAATCGCTACAAATCTCCGATTGTCGGGAAGTCTGCGTATTTCCGGGAGGTCGTCCGGTATATCCACCTCAACCCGCTTCGTTCGGGAATCGTACCTTCGGCCGGGGGACTGGAGGATTTTTTATGGACGGGCCATAGGAAGATAGTGAAGGGAGGATACCCCGATTGGCAGACCACGGAAATGGTACGGGAGGAATTTGGCGGGGGATCCGCCGGAGCGGGGTGGATTCAGACATATTTGGAATTTCTCGAGAGACCGGTGGCGTTGACTCCCACGGATCTTGAGCTCGCCCCCTCGGGACCGGATGCCGGTACGGATGATTTCAAGCTGGACCCCGGAAATCATTCCTACGAAGCATTCCATAACATTCTCAGCCGTATTTCGATGCAAAGAGGTGTTTCCGTGGATGACGTTGTCGGAGGTATCCGAAGGTTTGAAGTCGTCGATGTCCGGAGAGTGGTCTTGAAGGAGTGCAGCGAAAAGATGGACGTGACCTTGTCGCTCCTGTCCCGCTGGTTGGGGATAAAAGAGAACACCGCCGCATATTACCTGAAATCGTCCTCCCGATCCGACGGTCAGCCCTGCAAGCCAAGAGTGTCCCAGTTTTGAATGAGATTTGAGGACGTCCCGGATTTGGGGTTGGGTCGGGGGTTCAGGTGGTGATCTTCCGCGTCACGACCAGGAAGGCGGAGTGGGAGAACATCCACTGGACGGGGCGGACGGAGTTCCCCTTCACGTGCCAGGGGCGCAGGATCACCTCGAACGTCTCCGGATCCGCGAAGCCGCCCTCCTCCAGATACCGGTCGCACAGCTGCTTCACCTGGATCGTGGAGGGGAGGTAGGAGAGGACGATCCCTCCCGGGGCGAGCGCCTCCCGCGCATGTGGGACGGCCTGCCACGGCTCGGGCAGGTCGAGGACGATCCGGTCCACCTCCCGCTCGTCGATCCCGAGGTAGATGTCCCGTTGCTTCACCTCGTGGTTTTCGCACGCGCCGAGGTAGCGCCGGACCGTGGCCGCGCCGCTCTCCGCGAAATCTTCCCGGATCTCGTACGAGACCACCTTTCCCGTCGGGCCGACCGCCTCGAGCAGCTTGATGGTGAGGGCTCCCCACCCGATCCCCGCCTCGATCACCGTGGCTCCGGGGAAGACGTCCGCCCACATCAGGATCGTCCCGGTGTCTTTCGGGTAGATGATCTGCGCGTGCCGCTTCTGGTTCATGATGAACTGCATGTAGGTGGGGCGGAAGGCGCGGTACTCGCTCCCCATCGCGGTCCAGGCCCGGCCGCCGTCCTCCTTGCCGATCAGGTCGTCGTGCGGCAGATTCCCCTTGTGCGTGCCGAACACCTTCCCCGGCGTGAGCGTGAGGAGGTGCTCCTCCCCCTTGGGGGAGATCAGCAGGATGTCCTCTCCCTCCCGGAACGGCCCCCTGCGAACGCGCTTCCTCTCCGTCATCGGGAACTCCTCGCGGCGCGCTGCGAGCGCGCTTTCCGGACGCGCTCCTTCAACCGGCAGAAGGAACATGTCTCCGTGTACGTCGGGGCGCCGCACGACGCGCACGCCCGCGGCGTTCCCACGCCCTCTTCCGCGTCGGCCTCCGTCGCGCGCGGGGCGTCACCCGCCGGTTCCTGGGCCTCCGCCCGTTTCCGCAGCGGGTTCGACGGGTCGAGGAACCCCTGGTAGAAGACGATCCGCGTCCCCGGCATCCGGTCCTCGATGCGCGACAGCGCCTCCTTGTAGACGAGCGACGTCGCGTCCTCGCTCATCGGGCACTCCTCGGTAACGTAGTCGATCCCCTTCAGGAACCCGTACGCCGCGGTTTCGACCTCGCTCACGCGCCACAGCGGCTTCACCTTGCGCACGAGCCCCCCGGCCTCCTCCGGCAGCAACGGGTGCTGCCGCGCCAGGTGGTCGCGCTGCCAGTGGAGCAGGTTCCCCAGCAGCCGGGCCGTTTCGTCGTCGAGATTGTGCCCCGTCGCCACCACGGTGAACTTTCCTTCGGCGGCGACGCGGTTGAAGAAGTACCGCTTCACGGTCCCGCAGATGGAGCATTCCTGCATCCGCGCGCAGTGGGCCGCCTCGGGGATCGGGATCCCCTCCTTCGCGAGCTCGACGACGATCGGCGTCTTCCCGCGCGACGCCGCGTACGCGAGGACCTTCTCCTTCGACCGGTCGGAGTACCCGTCGATCCCGAGGTCGATGTAGAGCCCCTCCGTCTCGTAGCCTTCGTCGATCAGGACGTCCCAGAGGACCAGGCTGTCCTTGCCGCCCGACACGCAGACGAGGGTGCGGTCCTCCGGGGAAAGGAGCCGCAGCTTGCGGATCCCCTCCGTCACCTGGCGGCGGAAGAAGACGAAGAAGCAGTCGGGGCAGAAGGCGGAGTGGTGGCTCGGCAGCTCGATCGCGGCCTCGGCCCGCCGGCAGCGCTTGCATTTCATGAGGGCACTTCAGCCCCCGGAGACGACGGAGATGACGTCGATCGTCGCCCCGTCCTCCACCCGGTGGTCCTTCGTGAGGAGCTTCTTCCCCTGTGTGACGATCACCGTGGTGGGGCGCACCCCCGCATCGGCGAGCAGGTCCATCACCCTCCGGGGACCGCGGAGTTCGAGCTCCTTTTTCTTCTGGGGGAGACGAACGATGATCATCGATGCATTATACATGGTGTCCCCACGGAACAGTTGAGTCTCCCCGGGACGCGGAGTAAGATGATCGCAAATCGTCCCCCCAAGGAGGAAGTCCGAAATGAGCGTTCGCCCCGTGGTCCTGTGTCTCCTCTCCGCGATGCTTCTCGTCTTCGCCATCGGCTGCGCCAAGCAGGAACCCCCCAAGCCCGCGGCACCGGCGGCTCCGGCGGCGACGGCCCCGGCAGCTCCCGAGGCGGCTCCCCTGGCGGACGGCAAGACCCTCTTCAACAGCAAGTGCAGCGTCTGCCACGGCACCGACCGCGCTACCTCCCGCACCGAGACGAAGGAGCAGTGGGCGAGCACCGTCAAGGAGATGCAGGGGAAGAAGGCCGGCTGGATCTCCGACGCAGAGGCGGCGAAGATCGTCGACTTCCTCGCCGCGGAGCACGGCAAGAAGTAATCACCGGCCGGCAGGGGACGGGCGGTTCGGACACCCTTCCCCGCGTAACACGAACGGGCGGTCTCTAGGCTAGTGTGGCGAGACGCTGCACCAGGGGGACCGCCCGATTTTTCTTAGGAGGGTGCCCCACTGGACATCCTGCAGTCGGTCATCCCGGTTTTCCTCGTGGTGGCGGTGGGTGTCGTCCTGCGCCGCTACCGCTTTCTCGACGAGGGGTTCATCGACGCGGCGAACTCCCTCGTCTACTACATCCTGCTCCCCGCGCTCCTCTTCCACGAGATCGGCGGGACCGATTTCCGGCAGTCGTTCAGCGGACCCCTCGTGCTCGGAGGGTACGCCGCCACGTTCGCGACCTTCCTGCTCGCCTTCCTACTGGCCCGCGCCCTCGGGCTCGGGCCGTCCGAAACGGGGGTCTTCGTCCAGGGGTCTTTCCGCGCCAACCTCGCCTACGTCGGGCTGCCGCTCGTCTTCAACGCGGTGGGGCCCGCGGGGCTGCGGAAGGCGGGGATCTTCCTCGGCCTCCTCGTGCCGCTGCTGAACGCCCTGTCGATCGCTGCGCTGGTGGCGCCCCACGGCGCGGGGAAGGGCGACGGGATCGGGGCCACGGCGATGCGCATCGCGCGGCAGATCGCGACGAACCCCATCATCCTCGCCTGCATCGCGGGGATCGCGTGGAGCGTGCTGAAGCTTCCCTTTCCCGGGATGATCGACCGGACCTTCCGGATCCTCACACCGGCCACCTTGCCGGTGGCGCTGCTGTGCCTCGGAGGATCCTTCTCGTTCGAACGCGCCCGAAAAGGGTTCGCGGTCGCGGCACTCGCGACGTTCCTGAAAGGGTGCGTCCTGACGGCGATCGGGATCGCCCTGTACCGGTGGATGGGGGTGTCGGGGGAGGACCTGCGGATCGGGGCGATCATGCTCGGGTGCCCCACCGCGGTGGTCACCTACGTGATGGCGGCGCGTCTTCAGGGCGACACGGACCTCGCCGGGACGATCATCATCGTCTCGACCGTCACCTCCGCCATCACTATTACAGGCTGGTTATTTTTACTCCGGGCCCTGGGATGGTGAGCAGCAGCACGATCGCCTTCCTCGGCCCGTGGGCGCCGATGGTGAGGGTCTGCTCGATGTCGCCGGTCCTGCTCGGACCGGAGAGGAAGGAGATGTTCCGGGGCGGATCGGCGGTGAAGGCCGCCAGCGCCTCCTCCATCCGGGCGACCACCGAGGCGGCGGGCACGATCGACACGTGGACGTCCGGGATCAGGCCCGGGAGGAGCGTCCTCCCGCCCGCGCTGGTCTCGACGACCGTCCCCGTTTCGGCGATCGCGGCCTCCGCCGTCCGGAAGCCGGCCGTGACCGCCGCGCTTCCGCCGCGAACCTCCGCACCCGTCGTAAGGCTGAACGGCCCGAACGGGACGAGCGCCTCCGCGATCTCCCGCGCCGCCGCGTCGTCCTCCGGGAAGAAGAGGGCGGTCACCCCCTCCGCGCGCAGCATCTCCCCGAGGTCGGACAACGCTTTTTCCAGCGGCCCGCGGAGGAGAACCCCGTCGGCGGCGGCGAACGTTTTCGCGAACAGCGCGACGCGGTCGATCTCCGGCGGAACGGGCGCTTCCCCGGGGAGCCCCTCGCCGGGCCCGGCGCCGTGACCCCCGCATGCCGCGGAAAGACGGCGGAACAGCGATTCCCGCTCGTTCACCATATCAATCCCTCGCCCCCCGCTGGATCTTCCACCGCTTGCGGAACGGCAACGCGGCCGGAGCGGGGAAGTCGCGGCGCTCCGTCCATCCCGAGAAGGGGTACGGCAGCCCGCCGATCCCCTTCCCCTTCGTGAAGAACTGGCCCAGCACCCCGCCGATCCGCTCGATCGCCTCGAGCAGCCCGGCCCGCTTCATCACCCCCGCGTACCCTTTCATCGCGGCGATCTCGCCGGGGGTCTTCAACCCCTGTTCCCGCGCGTCGGCCCGAAGCTCGAGCAGGAAATCCGGCAGGGGGATCTTCACCGGGCACACGTCCGCGCACGCGCCGCACAGCGTGCTCGCGTCCGGGAGCGCGGCCGCCTCGGGGAGGCCGACCAGCAGCGGGGTCAGGACCGCGCCGATCGGGCCGGAGTAGACCCACCCGTAGGGGTGCCCCCCCACGCTCTGGTAGACGGGGCAGCAGTTCAGGCATGCGCCGCACCGGACGCATTTGAGGACCTCCCGGTATTTTCCCTCGAGGATCGCGCTGCGGCCGCAATCGAGCAGGAGGATGTGCATCCGGTCCGGCCCCTCGGGGTCTCCCGCCCGCCGCGTGCCCGTCACGATCGACACGTACGACGAGATCGCCTGGCCGGTGGCGCTCCGCGGCAGGAGGCGAAGGAAGGTCGGCAGGTCCGCCATGCGCGGGATGACCTTCTCGATCCCGACGACGGCGAGGTGGACGCGCGGCAGGACCGTCCCCATCCGCCCGTTTCCCTCGTTGGTGACGAGCACGACGGAACCGGTGTCGGCCACGAGGAAATTTCCGCCGGAGACGCCCATCCCCGCGGAGAGGAACTTCTCCCGCAGGTGCTTTCGGGCCATCCCGACCAGTCCGGGGATGCTGTCGGTCCGCGGCTCCCCGAGGTGGCGCTCGAAGAGGCGGGAGATCTGCTCGCGCGTCTTGTGGGCGGCGGGGGCGATGATGTGGGAAGGCGTCTCCCCCGCGAGCTGGATGATGTATTCCCCTAGGTCGGACTCGACGACCGTGACGCCCGCCCCCTGCAGCGCCTCGTTCAGGGAAATCTCCTCGGACGCCATCGACTTCGACTTCACGGCGAGGGTGATTCCCTCGTTCCGCGCGATCCGCGCCGCGATCTCCCGCGCCTGGGCCGCATCCCGGGCCACGTGGACGATCGCCCCCCGTTTTTCCGCCTCCTCGATGAAGCGCGCGAGGTACGTGTCCAGATGGTCGAGGACGTCCCGCTTGATACCGGACGCGCGCTCCCGGGTCGCCTCGAACTCCGGAAAGGCGGCGACCGCCGCGTCGCGGTGGGCCTGGAACCGCCCCGTGGTCCGCTCGAGCGCTCCCTGCAGCGTCTTGTCGAGGAGCGCCTTCCGGGCGTTTCGCCCGAACGCGTTTGCCTTGAGCTCCATCAGCCGGCGTCCCCTCTTCCCGCGGCTTTCCCCGCGAGGATTTCGGCGAGATGGATCACCTTCACCGGGTACCCGATCCGCGAGATCAACCCGCCGATGTTCAGCAGGCACCCGAGGTCCCCGGAGGTTACGTACGCCGCGCCGGTCTCGAGGATCCGCTCGACCTTGCGCTCCGTCATCTTGCAGGAGATCTGCGGATATTTCACGGAGAAGACGCCGCCGAAGCCGCAGCACCGGTCGCTCTCCTCCATCTCGACGAACTCGACGCCCGGGACGGCGCGCAGCAGTTTCCGCGGGGCCGAGACGACCCCGAGCCCCCGCCGCAGGTGGCACGAATCGTGGTATGTGACCTTTCCCGAAAAATCCGATTTCGGGTCGGTAACGCCGAGCACGTCGACCAGGTACTGGGAGAGTTCGTAGATGCGGTCTCCGACCGCCCGCGCGCGGGCGAGCATGCGGGGCTCGTCCCGGAACAGGACGGGGTAGCCGTGCTTCACCATCGCCGCGCACGACCCCGACGGGGTGACGATGGGGCCGTCGTCGGGAAAGGTGAGGAGGAACTTCCGCGCCATCGCCCGGGCCTCCTTCCGGTTCCCCGAGTTGAAGGCGGGCTGGCCGCAGCACGTCTGGGAGAGGGGGACGCGCACTGTCGCCCCGAACCGTTCCAGCACCTCAACGGTAGCGCTGCAGACCCCGGGGGAGAAGGCGTCGGCGAGGCAGGTGAAGAAAAGGGAAACGGGGATGGATCCGAAAGGGCCCATCCCCGTAGTATACGGCATGGTGCGCTTCCCGCGGCTACAACGCTTCCTTCCCGCGTTCGTCCGTCCGGATACGGACTACCTCCTCTCGACGAGCTGGAAGTTCGGGTAGGCGGAGTTGCCGTGCTCGTGGTAATCCAGGCCTTCCACCTCTTCCTCTTCGCTTACGCGGATCCCGCCGCAGAGCATCTTCGTGACAAACCAGAAGGCCAGTGAGAGGCAGAATACGGCCACGGCGACCACCCCGACGCCGATGAGCTGCGGGCCGAGTTGCTCCATGCCGCCCCCCAGGAAGAGTCCCTTCTTCGCCGCCGCCGCGGCAGGGCAGACGGTGGGATCGGCGAAGAGGCCCAGTGCGATGGTTCCGAACACCCCGTTGGCCAGGTGAACCGCGGTGGCGCCGACCGGGTCGTCGATACGGATCCGGTCGAAGAAGAAGACCGCCGCGACCACGAGGATCCCGGCGAGGATTCCGATGATGAGGGAACTGGGGACGCTCACGAAGGCGCAGGGGGCGGTGATCGCGACGAGACCCGCGAGGCAGCCGTTCAGCGTCATCCCGAGGTCGGGTTTTCCCAGGAGGATCCAGGCGGTGATCATGGAGGAGAGGGTGGCCGCCGCGGCGGCGATGTTGGTGGTGGTGGCCACGTGGGCGATGGAGGGCCCGTCCGCCGCCATGGTGGAGCCCGGGTTGAACCCGAACCACCCGAACCAGAGAACGAACACGCCGATGGCGGCCGAGGTCATGCTGTGCCCGGGTATGGCGAACACCTTGCCATCCTTGCCGTACTTTCCGATCCGGGGTCCGAGAACGATGATCCCGGCCAGGGCGGCCCACCCGCCGATGGAGTGGACGACCGTGGAACCTGCGAAGTCGAGGAAGCCCTTGCTCGCGAGCCAGCCGCCGCCCCAGATCAGGTGGCCGCCGATGGGGTAGATGACCCCCACCATGAAGAGAGTGAAGAGGATGAACGCCTTGAACTTGATCCGCTCGGCCACCGCTCCCGACACGATCGTCGCCGCGGTCCCGGCGAAGACGAGCTGGAAGAAGAACTTGGCCCAGAGCGGCACGCCGGTCCAGTTGAGAGCGCTGTACACGCCCTGGTAGGCGGCGCCCAGGGCCGGGCTGTTGTCGGCCCCCGTGACGAAGAGGAGTCCCTTGAGGCCGAGGAGCGGATTCCCGTCCCCGAACATGAGCCCGAAACCAAGGACCAGGAACGCGATCGAAGAGACCGCGAAGACCGCGAAGTTCTTGAAGAGGATGTTGACGCAGTTCTTGGCCCGGCAGAAGCCCGATTCCACCAGGCCGAATCCCAGGTTCATGAAGAAGACCAGGAACGCGGCGATCAGCACCCAGATCGTGTCGATGGCGACCTTCTGGCTGGCGATGGAATCGGCCATCTCGCTGGTGAACGTCGGCGCCGGGGCCGCCAGGGCCGGGGCGGCGACGGCCGGCGCGGCCCCGGCAGCTTCAGGCTTCATCTCGTCCGCCGCGATCGCGGGGAGAACCGTGCCGGCGACAAGGAGCAGTGCCGCCAGGCACAGGATCCATTCCGTCCACTTCCCGAGATATGCGTTCATAACGTTCTCCTTTTCAATTCCGGCCGCTCCGGCAGGGGTGGACGGTGTGATTGCCTTTCCCTTCGAGGGTTACGGGAAGTTGATGTCGAGCTGCATGGTGACGGTGTTCTCCCCGCCGGCTTTCTTGTTGTTGTAGATGTCGTAACCGAGAATCACGCTCACGTTCTTGGCGAACGCCCAGGAGGCTCCGAAGCTCAATGCGCCCATCGCGGAGTTCGAGCCCTGGTAGTCGACGGCGACCCACAGTTTGTCGGAGATCTCGGTCATCGTCCGGTCCCAGGAGAGGAGCACGCCCTTCTCGTCCGATTTTGCGTTCTCGTCCACCAGGACCTTCTTGTTTCCGGAGAAGTATCCGGCGGAGAGCCGGCCGATCACCGGGAAGGTCTTTGCGACCAGCGCGTAGGCGATGTCCTGGTTGGTGGCGAGTTCGCCGTTGCGGACATCGCCGCTCTTGGTCCCGATGTTGTACATGCCGACCGCGACCGCCGGGATCCAGGTGTTGTCCTCGGGCATCCCGAGCTTGAAGTGGCCGTAGAGCGGGTACTTGTCGGCGTCGCCGCCGGCGGAGATCACGTCGAAGCCGACTTCGGCCTGGATCTTCTCGTACGGAAGCACCCCGAAAGTGGGTCCGATCACGACGGCCGGCGGCGTGCGGGATCCGTCGTCGTTGGTGTTGGCGCGGAGGTACGTGTCGAAGTTCAGGTGCACGGTCTTGTACGGCTGGATGTCGGTGGACGGGATCCAGATCTGCGTGGACGGCGTCGCCGCGGCGATCGACGCCGTCAGGCCGCACAGCGCGAACGCCGCGAGGGCGACCCCGAACCGGTGGATGCTCCTGCTGTTCTTCATGGTGCCCCCCGTTTTTCCTGCAGTGGGGGTACCCCAGGGAGCGTATTTCGCTCGGGAGTGGGGTGCCCCCCCCTGACATGGATGGAATGTCTGTCGGACCGGGGTAGAGCATCGTCCGTGCCATCGGGAGGGAAACGGGACGCGCGGAGGGGGAACACGCTGAAAGGAAACGGGATAATGCGGCGCGGTGCGGCGGCGGTTCGAGGGAGGGGACGCGCGATGATGCTACAAAAATGTCAGGTTATCTACACTAAGGGCGTCAGTAAATGGTCCGGCGGAGTCGTCACTTCTTCCACGGGGAGGAGAGCCCGTGCTTCTTCATCTTGTACGCCACCTGCCGGGGCGTCCACCCGAGGATCCTGGCGGCCCGCGCGATCACCCATCCGGCCGACGCCAGCGCCGTCTGCAGCTCCTCGCGTTCCATCGCCTTGAGGTACTCGACCCGGGGGCGGCCTTCGCGCGGGGCCGCCGGATGGACCGGTTCCGCCGCGGACGCGGCGCCGGACGCCTGCGGGGCGGGCGGCTGCCCATACGACCCGGTGGCGGGGAGGGACGCGGCGACGCGGATCGCCCGGGGGAGGTCCTGCGCCCGCACGACCGGCGCCTTGGCCATCACCACCGCCCGCTCGACGAGGTTCTCGAGCTCCCGCACGTTCCCGGTCCACCGGTACTCGAGGAGCAGGTCGAGCGCGTCCTTCGAGAAGGCGACGCTTTTCCCGTGCTCCCGGTTGAACCGCTCGAGGAAATGCTCCGTCAGGGGGAGGACGTCCTCCTTCCGGTCCCGCAAGGGGGGGAGGAAGACGGGGATCACGTTGAGCCGGTAGTAGAGATCCTCCCGGAACGTACCCCCCGCCACCATCCTCTCGAGGTCGGCGTTCGTCGCCGCGATGATCCGGACGTCCACGGAGACGGTCCGGTTCTCGCCGAGGCGCTCGAAGGTCCGCTCCTGCAGGACGCGCAGCAGCTTCACCTGCGTTGGCAACGGGATGTCGCCCACCTCGTCGAGGAAGATCGTGCCGCCGGACGCCTCCTCGAACCGGCCTTTCCGCTCCTCGACGGCGCCGGTGAAGGCGCCCCGCTTGTGGCCGAACAGTTCGGACTCGAGAAGCGTCTCGGGGAGGGCGGCGCAGTTGACGGCGACGAAGGGGCGGTCCGCGCGGCCTCCCCCCTGGTGGATCGCGCGGGCGATCATCTCCTTCCCCGTCCCGCTCTCGCCGCGCAGGAGCACCGTGGCGCGCGACGGCGCGACGCTGGTCACCGCGGCGAAGACCTCCTGCATCCGCTTGCTCTGCCCGACGATGTTCTCGATCCGGTACGTCTTCCGGATCGTCTTCTCGAATTCCTTGCGCTGCCGCTTGAACTCGTCCTGCAGCCGCTCGATCGCCTTGTGCAGCTTGAGCGCCTGTCCGATGAGGCATCCGATCACGGTGAGGGTCCGCGCGTCCGATTCGAGGGCCCGGGTCCCCTCGCGGCCGATCCGCTCGGCGCTCAGCACCCCGAGCGTCTCGGCGCCGATCTTGATGGGGACGCAGATCCAGGAGAGGGGTCCTTCCCCGGCCGACTTCCCGTGCGTGCGCGTCTTGTCCAGGAACGACGGCTCCTTGCGGACGTCGGGAAGGGCGATGGGGGAGCCGGTCTTCATCGTCTTCCCGACGATCCCCTCGCCCCAGACGTATCGCCCCCGCTCCCGCTGCTCGGCGGTGTAGCCGGCTCCGATCTCCATCCGGATCTCGCGGGTCGTCTCGTCGGGGCGGAAGATGGCGGCGCGGTCGAATCCGAGGAAGCTCTGGAGCGTGCGAAGGGCGGTCCCCAGCGCGCGGTCGAGGTTCTGCGTCGAGGTGAGGATCTTGGCCACCTCGTGGATGGCCGCGATCTCGGCCTTCTCGGGGGATCGGGAGTCGGTCACGCCCGGATTATAGCGTATAATGCCGCAAGCCGCCGGGCGAGGGTGGGCGCGGCGTGACGACCCCCGAAGGAGATACGGCACATGGCCAAGAGATCGCGGTACCTGTCCGGCGCGCGGATCCTTCCCCCGCCGGTCGGGAAGAGGATGCGGGCCTCGGAACTGATCGAGAAGACGTTCCTCGCCTACAACGCGGGGAGGCTGCGGGAGGGGGCCCGGCTCCTTTCCGAGCGGATGCTGAAGCCCGACGTGACGGTGGGACTCTCCCTGACCGGCGCCCTGACCCCCGCGGGGCTCGGCGTGTCGTGCATCGTTCCGCTGCTCAAGGCGGGGTTCGTCGACTGGGTCGTATCGACGGGGGCGAACCTGTACCACGACGCCCACTTCGGGCTCGGGCTTTCGATGCACGCCGGATCGCCCTTTCTCGACGACCGCGTCCTTCGGGACGAGGGGGTCGTGCGGATCTACGACATCCTGTTCGACTACGGGGTGCTCCTCGACACGGACGCCTTCTTCCGCCAGGTCCTGGACCTGCCCGAGTTCCAGGCGGAGATGGGCACGGCGGAGTTCCACTACCGGCTCGGGCGGTACATGGCGGAGCGGGAGAAGGCCCTCGGCCAGGGCGAGGTGAGCATGCTGGCGGCGGCGTGGCGGTACGGGGTCCCCGTCTACACGTCGTCCCCGGGAGATTCCTCCATCGGGATGAACGTGGCCGCGATGCGCCTCGGCGGCCGCGGGGTCACGTTCGACGTCTCCCTCGACGTGAACGAGACGGCGGCGATCGTCTACGACGCGAAACGCCGCGGGGGGAAAAGCGCGGTCTGGATCCTCGGCGGCGGGTCCCCGAAGAATTTCATGCTTCAGACCGAGCCGCAGATCCAGGAGGTTCTCGGGCTCGACGAAAAGGGGCACGACTACTTCCTGCAGGTCACCGACGCCCGGCCCGACACCGGCGGGCTGTCCGGCGCGACGCCGTCGGAGGCGGTCTCCTGGGGAAAGGTCGATCCGGACAGGCTGCCCGACACGGTGGTCTGCTACCTGGACTCCACCGTGGCGCTTCCGCTCCTTTGCGCTTTCGCGTTCGACCGGGTGGGGAAGCGGGCGCGCAGGCGCCTCTACGACCGCCGGGCGGAGATGCTCGGAGCTCTTGGGAAGGCGTACCGCAAGGCGGTGAACGCCGCCGGGGTGACGAAGAAACGGGTGGTCGCGCGGAAGAAACCGTCCTGAGGGAGCCTGTGATAATCCCCACGTAGAAAGACCCGGCACCCCCTGGTGGTCCAGGGGGTGCCGGGTCTGAAGAACTTCTTCCGGTCGGTTTCCTTTACTTGGTCTGCTCCCGGATCTCCACTCTCCGGTTCAGGAACTGGCCTTCCTTCGTCTTGTTGTCCCCGACGGGCTCGGCTTCCCCGCGCCCCTCGGACGTGATCGTGTCGGCCTTCACGTTGCCGGTGTCGACGAGATACTTCTTCACCGCGTCGGCTCTCTTCCGGGAAAGCTTCTGGTTGTATTTGTCGGTCCCGAGGCTGTCCGTGAACCCGACCACGGAGATCCTGGTGTCCGGGTACTTCTTCACGAAATCGATCGCCTTCTGCAGCTCCGGAAGGTCCGCCTTCCGGATGTCGGCCTTGTTTGTATCGAAGTTGACGTGAAGGGTCGTTCTCTTGTACACCGGAACGGCCGTGATTGCGGTCTTCGATCCGCCCGCGTTGCTCGCGAGGATCGTGTACTGCGTGTTCTCGGCGGGGCAGACCTGCCTGGCGCCGTTCGGCCCCACTTTCCCCACGCCCGGGTCGATCGTCGCCTCGGTGGCGTTCTGCGTGGACCAGCTGAGGGTGGTGCACTGCCCCGCGTAGACGTAGGCCGGGTTCGCTG
>Ga0163199_1001388_pt1 | contig 15131 bp, 15 predicted proteins | sample PL_2010_150m_FD_113537 | JGI IMG/M metagenome (GOLD analysis project Ga0163199, IMG submission 113537) | Freshwater microbial communities from Powell Lake, British Columbia, Canada to study Microbial Dark Matter (Phase II) - PL_2010_150m | ecosystem: Environmental > Aquatic > Freshwater > Lake ... | reverse complement strand
ATGGTTATGGGATTGCTTCGTCGGCCTTCGGCCTCCTCGCAATGACAAATAGCGCGTTTTTCAAAGGTCTCGCAATAGGATAGACGGGGGCATAAGCATTCCCGCGAGCGTCGGCGCGGGATGGTAAATGGCTGCCCCCTATGGGTTCATGAAATGTTTCAACTGGTCCAGGCCGCGGTAGACGCGCATCTTGACGGCGCTGAGGGAGGCATCTGAGATCGTTGCGATTTCTTCGAAGGAAAGGTCCTGATAAAATCTCAGCACAACGGCTTCGCGCAGGTCGGCCGGCAGCTTCTGCAGGCAGATTTCCAGGCGGCGGATTTCCTGCGCCTGCATCATATCCCGCTCCGCTTGAGCGCCCTGATCGATTCCCGCCTCGGATGAGCCCCGCGCCGCGGTATCCCGGGTCATCTCCCGCCCGTGTTTTTTCAGGTGATTTCGGATGAGATTCAGGCCGATGGTGTAGATCCAGGTGAAAAACCGCTTCTGCGGATCGAATTGCCGGAGGTTTTGATAGGCCCTGATGAATGTTTCCTGCGACAGATCGTCGGCATCCTGACGGCTGTTCGTCATGCGGAAGGCGAGGTTGAAGATCGCCCCCTTGCAGGCGTCGACCAGCGCGGCGAAGGCCTCGCGCTCGCCCTGGAGCACACGCTCAACAATCTGATTTTCTTCGGTCGGGGTCATAGGGGAAACCGCAGGCCTGTGAATGGTTGCAATTTCCCCACAGATAACACCGGATAGCGCCGCAAGTCAAAGCATAAATAACCGGGCTCCCGTAATCAGGGGACATGACCTGATTACGTCAGAAATCGACCTCGACGCCGGAGCGGGTTCTCCAGAAACAGAGATCGCTCTTTTCCATCATCTTCATGTCAAGGATTATTTCGGGGAGGGCTATCTCCTTGTTGACTATTGGGCTTTCAAGCGTTAAGATCCGTCCGAATCATCCGGATAACCCAAGGGGGGTTGTCACCCTTCTGCAAGCCCTGGGTGAACAGCTCAAGGAGACACACAAGGTAAAGCTATCGAAAGGATTGAACATTGAGCAACCGGTCGCTCCTTTTCCTCCTCTTGTTCGTACTGGCGATTTTCCTTGTCGTCAAGTTCGATCTGCCGACGCAAGTGAAAATAGGCGTGACGGACATGATCTACGGCGACGAAATGCGGGGCATGAAAAGTTTCCGGGTGGTCGTTGAACCGCTGAGCCCGGAACTGGAGAAGGATGGACTGCGCCGGGAAGAAGTCCTGCAGAAGCTTACCGCAAAGATTGAAAAGGCCGGCATCCGGAATCTTGCGGAAAAGGAATGGCGGAAGACCCCCGGAAAGCCGATCTTACATGTAACCGTGGATGCGACGAAAACGGGAGACAGCCTCTACCAGTACTCGGTCATGATTGAAGTTACGAAAAGCGAGCCCCCGAGATCCGGCGCCGGTTCGGAAAAAATCACCACCCTCTGGAGCTCCTCCGACATGGGGGAAGGCGACGCCTCCAGCCTCCGGGCCAGCATCAACGAAAAGATCGGATTCTTCCTGAGGGCCCATGGAAAATAGGCCGCAGGGCCCCGGAGAGCCCTATTTCCCTTTTGGCTTCACGGGTGGTGGGTAGATCAGCTCTTCGCCCGTCCGGATATTCCTGATCAGGATTTTCCCCTCACGGGATGCGCGCAAAGAGACGGTGTCGCCGTTTCGAACGTTCTTCATGCCTGTAGCGATGAGCTTTTCCGCCTGCGTCACCTTCATGGTCTGATAATCGATGCCGATATCCGCCGGTAGGGCTACGAGGGACAGGCCGGGCGCCGGCGAACCGATCCAGCACAAGAGCAGGATCGCCGCGAAAACCGACATCAAGAGGGTCCTTCTCCCTGTTCGATGTGCATTCATTTCATAAACCTCCCAGCATCTGGATATAGAAATCATCGAAGGCGACGGTGTGATTGGAGCTGTTGAGGTCCCCCATCCCGACAAGGCCGATTTCCTTGCGTCCGATTGGAAAGGAGTCCAGAAGGAAATCCTTGGTTCGGATGGTGCAGTTGTCCGCCAACAGGATGGGATAGCCATCCGTGTAAAAATTATCCGTCCGAGGAGAGGGGTTTTTCACCCACGTCACGGTGTTATAGGGGGCCGTCGGGGCGCTGCTCGTCAGCGAGAAATAATCGAAGGCCGGGTCTGCCGTGCCGCCTGCCGAGGGCGGGTTGTTGTACCAGTTGGCGATGGTGGCGCCGCTCGGACCGAACCAGTTGGAGGGCCATCGCGGATTGATGGGGGCCAGGGTTCCACCCGCGCCTGTCTCCAGCCATTTGGGATAGTACCGGGCCCGCTGCTTGTTGGTGGCGACCGAGTCTTTGGTCCTGCTGTCGTTTACGAAAGTGAATGCGGATCCGTCGCCGTAAAAGACCTTGATGTCGTTGTTCCGCGTCGTCACCCCTCCCGTGGTGACGAACTTGTCCTCCACACGCACGACGATCGTGGCGTTGTCGTTCACGCGTCCGTCCGGCCAGACCTGGTAGCCTGTGACCTTCTGATCGGGATCCGCCGGATTTCTCGTACCTGTCGAAGGATCTTTATAGTTCTTCGGTTCTCCCAGCTCGGCGTAGGCCAGCCAGTCCTTCCTCGGCACGCCGCCGGCGTCGACCTTCTGCTGCCACAGGACCAGGAGGAGCATCTTTTTTGCAGGATCGCCCGGCGGTTTGATTTTGTTGGGTATCAGGTCTATATTGGACTTATTGACCTTCTCGTATCTCATGAAGGTGATGCCGTACCCCTGGTAGTATTGGTACGGATCGTTGCCGGGGGGAACCATGCCCTCAAAGAGCGGGCTTTCATGCCAGCGGACGGTCACGCCCTGCGCCGCATACTCCAGATTCAGGTCCCAGCCCACCTTGATCTGGATGTCGTAGCTGAGGTTGTGGTACTGCATCCAGGTGTTCCGGAGGTTGTCGGCGATGTCATCGGCAATGGGGACTACATGATAGCCGATGTAGTCATTGACTAGATCTCCTTCGGGGTCCAGGAAGCGGTAACCCGTCAGGCCGAGACGCGTGAAGGCGGCCCAGTATGCGTGCGTGCCGCCGGTGGCGATGTAGCCCTGGACGACCACCCGGTCTCCGCTTTTGCTCACGTCCAGGGCGCCCAGGCTGCCGGAAAAACCGCTTTCGATCTCCGACAATGCCGGCGGAGTCTGATTCGGTCCCGGCATCGTCGCCTCTGAACTGGGGCCGAAGAGGGTGACGGCGGATTCGTTACTCTTTTGCGTCTGGATATATCCCCCCGCGATGTCCCCCGTGGCGTCGAGACGGGCAGCCTGCGAAAAGACCAGATAGCTGCCCGCCGGGAAGGTGGCAGTGGTAGGGGCATAGCTCCAGTTGATATTTTCCAGTCGAACGGTTGAACCCTCCATCCGGGCGGTCTGATAGGTGTACAATCTGCCGGACGTGTTGTCAGTGAACTGACCATTTTTCTGCGGGATGGCGCTGACCGCGTTGATGTTGAGGACCAGCGGCGTTGCTGCGGAACCCTTCGTGACCGTCTGGCTGGCGTTCGTCGTCGGGAAGGCGAGGTTGGCGTAAGCCAGGACGCCGACGGGAAGCGTCACGGCGGAGGCCAGGTTGTAGGTGACCGCCGTTGATCCCGCCGTGGCGCCCGGGGCGCTGCTGATGCCCACGAGATTGTTCGGACCAACCTGAAGTCGGGCGACGGACGCCCCTCCGGGGGCCGTCGGGATGGCATAAAGTGGCGGAAAACCGGAATTGGGAACCGTGGCGGTGACGACGGCCGTGGCGACGCCGGTGCCGGCGGCTGTTTTGCTCCAGTAAGGATAGACACGGACCCGGTATCTTGCCACGCCGGGAAACACGTTGAACCACTTTCCGTTCACGTCGATATACCCTGGGTCGGTAGGCGCTGGGTCGATATTCCTCAGCGCCGCTTCCCGGGCCAACGCCGTTGACAAGGCGTTTCTCACTTCGCTGATTGCGTATCTCAGGCCGGATTCGGCCAGATAATTTGCCCGGCGGGCACTGTTGGACGTGAAAGTACTGAGAACGGAGGAACCGAACATGGAAACCATGCCGACGCCGATGGCAGCGGAAATGACCATGAGGACGATCAGAAAGACCAGGATGCTTCCCTGACGGCCCCCGCCTGCTTTCATGATGGAGGAATGGCCGGATAACCGGTTGATATTTTTCATGGCGTTGCCTCTCCTGTCGAAAATCATATATGCGGGATCCTCGTTCTGGGGAAAATCCGTGTGCTGAAGGGGTTGTACCCGCTGACGGTGAAGCCGACGTCGATAAAGGCCACATCATCGGCGGCGACATTATAGACGTTTCCTTCTGTGGCGCTCAGTGTAAAGGCCTGAACATTATCGATCAGAATATTGTTTGCCGGCGTGGAGAGAATGATATTGGACCCTACGAACCGAATCGTTCTGCCCGCGCCTGACGGATTTGTGTAGGTGATCAGGGAGTTGTCCGTCAATGCGGAAACAGCGCTGACATCCCTCAACTCGATGCTTATTCTGTCCAGGGCCATCTGAGCCTTCATCGCCGTGTCGGAATTGTTTTTGACCATGAAATAACCGTTCAGGAAAGTGGTCATAAATAAACCTGCAAAGACGCTCAGGATGCCGACCAGCACCAGCGTTACGACGATCTCGATGAGTGTAAATCCGGCTTCCCGTTTCCGCATACCGCCTCTCAATAATAGGTGACCGGATCGCCGCTCGTGACCCGTTCAGCGGTCAGGATGCTGGTCAGGCTGTACCCTCCGGCCTGGACGGTCACCTTCAGATTCGTGCTGGCGCCGCCGGCGGCGACTTCGTTTCCCGCGCCGTCATAGGTGACATAGGTCCGGGTCAGTGCCACACCGGTGGGCATATTGTAAGGGTTAGCGTTATAATTCCGGGCGAAGATGGTTGCCAGTGCCGTTGAGTAGGTTACCGGCGTGTTCATTTCCTGGACGTAATCGGATATGATGCGTTCCATCCACATCTCGGCGGCTCCCTCGGCACGGGTGATATTGACCGGATCGCCGCTGTGGGTGAGCTGCGTTCCCATATAGGTGAGGAGAATGACCCCTACGATCGCACCCACCGTGATCGAAACGATGACCTCGATAAGGGTGAACCCCGTCTGTGGCATTCGTGATTTTCGTGAAATCCTCATGGTATGAATCCCGTTTCGGGCGCAATTGCGAAGGTTCCCGGGTTACCGGCCGGGATGGAATCCACCGTTATCGAAAGAGGTGCGGCAACCGGCGTGTTGGTGGTTGCATCCGTATAAGCCGTATAGGGTCTCCCGTTGGCGTCAAAAAAGACCGTAAAGGCGGCCATTGAAACGGTTTTATTGGCCAATGTCACTTTTGCATTGTTTTCATTGGGAAGGACAATCTGGTTGGCCGGCGTATCCGGGGCGTTGGTTCTGAACAGCCAGTAATCCGCACCGTCGCATTTGATGCCCCAGATCTCTCCCTGTTTCATCGCCATGCTCTGGGCATAACGGATATGATTTTTGATGACGTTCTCCTGCGCCGCCCTGCTTGTGTCCGAGGCGCCGATCGTTTTGTTGATGATGACGGCCGTAACGATGCCGATGATGATCAGGAGGGCAAGAATCTCGATCAGCGTGAATCCCCGGTGCTCTCTATCCTTTAAAATATATTTCACGTCCCCCACCTTGCGACGGTCTCGATTTTCATGGTTTCCCGTTCCCCGTTTCTTTGCAGCGCAAGGGCCAGATAGCCGCCGATGATCATACAGGTTGCGGTCAGCCCCCAGAAGGGGAGCAGGAACCATTGACTTCCGAATTTGATCAGCGGCAGCGCCCCGTTGATGACGACAATTTCCAGATAGATGAAGATGGCGATTCTCGCCGCCTTTAATACGGCCGGCCGCCGGCGCCACAGCAGGATGCTGAAGGTGAAAAACCAGATGGCGAGAAAAAAAACGATGAACGGCTGAACCCTGATCCAGGACGAACCGGCAACATTGCCGTAGAGGGCTCTCATGCCCAGGAAAAGAACGAATGCCAGGACCAGATGGGCAAATCCCGTCAGGAAGAAGTAGAAAGCGCATTCCGTCTTCTGCAGGGGACGTCGGAAGCCAAAGGGCAGGTCCGTTGTGAAGGCCGGGATCCCGAAGGGCCGCTGGAACGAGAATCGCCGGACGGTTGCCTTCCCTTCCGGAAGCCGCGCCATGACCCTTGCCGTGAAACCTTCCGGAGGTTCCTGTCGGGGCGCCTTCTCCATGATCTCCGCCAGATCACGGAAACGCGCCCATTTTCCCCCTTCATCGTTGAACATGATCCGCAGCCTCTCCCTTGCTGTGATATACAATCTCAACCGCCAAAAGTCACATTCCCTCTTTGCCGGCGAAGCGGTTCCTTCCGGGATTTTTTACGGGAATTGCGCGTTTACGATGCCTGAAAAACACCCACTGGAACGGGCCTCATCATCGGGATCATTTCTCGATCAGGTCCAGAAAGCATTTAACGAGATAGGGATTAAAGGCTGTACCACCCCCTTTGGTAAGGATTTGCGCAATCTGGTCCTGGGGCATAGGTTGCCGGTATGGACGGTTCGTACGCACAGCGTCGAAGACATCGGCAATGGCAATCATCTGGCTGACGATATTCGTCTTCCACCCCCCTTTTATCCGGGGATAACCGCTTCCGTCGAATTTCATGTGATGCTCCATGGCAACAAGAACAGCCAGATTGGTTATCCCCTGCATTTCCATCAGGCGTATCGCCCCCAGGACCGGATGGGTCTCCATGACGGCTCGTTCATCGGAGGTAAGCGTGCCTGGCTTTGACAGGATCTCATTGGGGGTCGTAATCTTTCCCACATCATGAAGAATAGCGGCGACTCCGATCTCGTTAAGATGCGATCCTTTGAAACCAAGATGTTCTGCTAAAAACATCGTGAGTATGGAGACATTGGATGCGTGTGCATAGGTGTATTCGTCGTTTGATTTGATCTCTGCCAGGAGTTTGAGGGGATGTGACGCTTTGCGCATGTTTTCCATGAAGAGGAGAACAATCTCATTGACCCTATCCAGATTAATATTGTTCTTCATGACATTTTGGTAGATATTCTGGACGCCTTGTTCCGGTGAGTCGAACCCCAGATCCAGGGTTGCCGCAATGTCCTCCTCTGAGAGCTCAATATCCGAACCTTCCATGCCCTCGTCTTCGTCCCCATCCTTCAGTTTAAGCTTTCCAGTTTTTAAATAACGGGTGGAGCGCATCGATGAGACGCTTGATGAGGCCAGGTTGCGGATCAACTCCTCGAGCTGAACAAGGGGCAGGCCACGCAAAAAGGTTATGCGCTCGATCAAACATTTCTTCAAGATCCTGACAAAAGCGGCCTCATAAGTACCGGCAATCATAAGAGGCCTGTTGTCCACCATGAGGTATTCACCAATCAGGATGATGGTAATCTCTCGTTTTGTTTTAAGCAGTTCCTCCAAGACGTTATGTGCTTCCCGGATAGGCGATAAGATCTGGGGATGGTCATCTGGATACATGCCGACATTCTGAACGGCTGCAGTAAGCTGCGTGATGACTTCACCAATCTCCTTATTGTATTCGGCGCTATCCATATTGCTCTTATTGCTCCAAAATCTTCACACAAGAAGCCTTGATTTTTCTATTATGGGACCGCTTCCCTTTTTCTAACATCTTTTGCACGCTTTCCCTGGGGAAATTGACGAGGGAGCCGTAGAGGATCAATTTCATCCGGGAAAGTTGTTTGGGCGTCAAAGAAAATCGGATTTGGGAAATTTTCTCCAGGCAGGGGACAAATGCAGAATCACCTGTTGCGCCAATCTGTTTGATGATCCAATCATTCAGAATGGTATCCTCCTCACGGATAAAAAATGTTTTCAGCAGGGACATCAGATCATTGATCAGATCCCTGGCCCGATGCCTGCATGTCAAACTCACCACATTTAATAATTCCTCGCCAGTTCTCGATCCAAGGCTTTCCCTTAAGATTTCAACAGCGGCCGAGTCGTTATAATAAAAAAGGGTTTCGATGACCTCTCTTTTCACATTCCAGTCTTCATGACCCAATAGACCCTTCAAGCAGGCGACAACGGATTTGTCCGCTGTTGCCCGGAGGAAAGTCAATAATTGAACGATTTTCTGCGGGCTCTGTCCGGGCAGCCTCTTGACGGCCTCATCGATCGCGTTCCTGCCGAAGCCCTTAAGGATATCAACAAGTACTGTCGATGCAGGGGATAGGGGGTCCAGGTAAAGATCAAAAAGCCAAGGAACGTTTCGACTGCCGCTTGCCGTTAAAAATTTCGTCATCACCTGGGTATCCGTCAAGCCCCGCAGGATAAACGGAGCAACATGTTTTGCCATGTATTCCGGATCGGAAAAGGGTTTCAGACTGGACATGGCTTTTTTGCGGATTTGTTCTGAGGGTTTCCCCCCTTCCCGTCCATGACGGCGGAGTGTTTCCATAGCATCGGTCAAAAAAGGAAATTGCCCCGACTTGATGAGTTCGGGTACAGCGCGCGTCAGTCTTGTCGCACATGCGAGGTAAACTTCATCGGTGGTTTCTTCATCCATTAAGGCGAGGAGCATTTGACAGATCCGGAAATCGATCTGATCTTCGGTGATCGTCTTCAAATACTCACGGATAGGAAACTTCTCTTCGTCTATGTCTGCGCCTGTGTGAGAGGTTTGCGCTGCCTTTTTCAGGATTTGATCGTATTCTTCGGGGATATACTTTTCGTGTTCCTCCCGCTCAAGGAGTTTTTCCATATCTTTACGTGATAAATCTTCCCCGCTCATCTTATCGTCGATTGTTTTATCTTCGTCAATCTTGGACATCTTCTGAAGGATCATAATGAGTGCGGGAGAGACCTGGCTTTTCCTCTCGTTGGCTTGATTGACGATCTCCAGGAATATCTCCCGTGGGAAGCATTTGAGATTCCCCATGGCGAGTGCGTTTTCGGGTTGTAAAGAAATTTGTCGCTCCACAACCTCTAAAAACTGTTTTTTCAAATCGGGATGGAGATCCTTGATGAAACTGCTTACTTTGGTCAAGGTCTCATATTGTTCGGGGCTGATCTTTCGTCCTTCACGAATTTCTTGAAAATAGTCCTGGATCACTCCTTCGTAGCTTTGGGTAGCGACCGGCCAATGCTGTCGCTGCTCGTTGAAAATCCGCATGGCTTCTTTTGAATCTAAATCATCAGACTCCTTCAGGCGGGAAATAAGATCCTGCCAGATTTCTTCGCTCTTTATCTTCTTTTTGGCCTCTTCCTGGACGATCTTTCTCTCTTCGGTCAGATTGTAGATGCCTGCGTCAGCCTCCTTAACCTTGATGCTGATAACTCCAGCCTTGGCGAGAATGCCTTCTATTTTTCCCTGCGCCCATATGTCGGATGGTTTTGAAGAGAGGATCCGGTTGAATTCGATCAGGTCTTTCTTTTGCAGGCCGCTATGAAGACTGAGGGAGAGGATGCGGAGGTTGTTGAGGGTGCGGACGTAATCTCGAATGGCGGCATTCTTTTTATCCAGGACAGTCTCTCGAAACATGAGTGTTTCGCCGGCTACGTCAAAGGTAAATTCGGATCGATTTTTTAACTCCTTTTGTATGATGGCAAAAGCAGAATCAAAACTTTCCGTAATTTTTGTATGACCAGGTGGGTACATCCCGAGACTCATCCTGATCATGTTCAGGGCTGCCATGATACGCAGCACTTGCTTGACCTCTGCAGGCGAAGGTTTCCCGCCTGCTTTGGCATGGCCGATATTGTTTTCGTCATTGAAACCGTTCATGGATGGGCCTTATGGATTGTGTTTGTAACCCCCGTTACAAGATGGAGGCTTGCAGGATAGCATAAAAAAGATAAAAAATCACTTTAATTCTCCTATGTCCATGGCGTACCATCCCGGCAAAACGCTAAATTTCAAGGCCCCCCCAAAGTTCGGCATGCATCGGCAATCGTCTTGCCGGGAAGGAGATGGAGGAGGAAATCGCCGCAGGGGAGGCAGAGTATCCCCTCCCGCAATATTCGCTCCCGGCCGCGGTAGAGAAGGATCGCCCTGCTCTCCGGATACTCGTCCTGGAATGATTTGAGACCTCTCAGATCGGCAGGTCTGATCGTTGCGGTATTTTTCACCTCCAGCGCCCACAGTCCCGGGGGGCCGTAGACGACGAAATCGACCTCGACGCCGGAGCGGGTTCTCCAGAAATAGAGATCGCTCTTTTCCTGCGAATAGGCGAGCCAGCCCCTCAGGTGCTGGGCGACAAGCCCTTCCAGTGCCTGTCCTTCCATCTCCTCGGGAATATCAAGCGGCCCCCTCGGCCGCAGGGATCTGAAAACCCCCGTATCGAACAGGTAGAATTTCGGATGTGCGGCGAGTTCCCGCTTCGCCCTGCGCGTGAAGACGGGCAGGCGGAAGCCGAGAAGGATATCTTCCAGAATCGCCGTATATCCCTCCACGACTTTTCTCTCCACCATGCATTCCCGGGCGACGTTGCTCAGGTTGAGGATAGAGGCGTGGGAAAAGCTGATCGCCTCCAGGAAACGGGAGAAATTTCCGACATTCCGCACCAGTCCTTCCATCTGGACCTCCTCCCTGAGATAGAGGGCGGCATAGGAGCGCAATACGTCTTCCGGGTTTGCCGAGGAATAAACGAGGGGAAGCAGACCGCGCTGAAGCGCCTCCTCCAGACGAAAGCGTTCCCCAAGCTCGGCGGCCAGGAAAGGATGCATGGTCCTCAGCAACGCCCGGCCACCCAACATGTCCACGCCCGTCCTTTTCAGCTTGCGCGCACTCGAACCGGTCAGTATGAACGTATAGCCCTGTTTTTCCTCAATGAGCTGGTGGATGACGGAAAGCAGCTCCGGAACTTTCTGGATTTCGTCGATCACAAAACATTTTTGTCCCCCCTGCCCGCCAACGACCTCGGCAAGGCGCTCAGGTCTTGCCGAAAAGGAACGAACCATTTCGGGATCGAGCAGATCGACATAGCAGGCGTCCGGAAAGCGTTGTTTCATGAAGGTTGATTTTCCCGTTCCTCTGGGACCGAAGAGGAAGAAACTTTCCGCAGGGGGGGTAAAAAATCGGGTGATCGTTTCCATAATGCGCCTCAAAATGGATTTATCGATTCCATTATGGATGTAATCATCTTCATGTCAAGGAATATTTCAACAGGATTATTTCATTGGAGCTTCCTCTTCGCTCCGGATCTGGGCGTCGATCACGATCTCGCTGAGCGGAATATTCAGATACTCCGCGCTGACTACGTCACCGCCGCCGTTTCCGGTGGCCTGTTCGTTCTGCTTGACCGGTATATTGTCCCCTCCTTTGTCTGATGGTTCACGATCGGTTTACGCCATCCAGTCCCCCTTTTCGAAAATCGTCTCTGCAACATCGAAATGAATCGGCCGTTAGTGCCGTAAAAATAATGTACTTCCTTCTCCTGCATACGCAAGACTCCAGTCAGGATCATTTGCAAGCAGGGAACTGATTTTGGATTCCGATCTTACCAAGACCATCTGGGGGGGATATTTATTCAGGAAATTTCTCCAGTTCTCCCGTGCAAAAAGGAAATCGAAATAATCTCTACACACCTCATCTTTGTATACCGTTTCATACCGACCGTCCATACCGACCTTGGAATCGGGATACAATGTCCACAGCAGATATTCACCCCACTCAAAATAGGGCAGAATATTCCCTTTCAGGTTATATTTTTTAATTACCTCGACTGCCCCAACAGGGTAATATTTGGAAGAGGCTCTGAGATCAAATGGGGTCCCGGAGACGAATCTGAAAAAAGAGGATCCGACGGCGTAGCATACGATCAAGATGATCAGTGTCAGACCGATCATCCGGAAGCGCGAATACCTTTTTACGATTTCCGGGTTGCTTTTTAGAGACTCCCAGAATTCCGTCAGAACAACGGGCAAATAAGCCCCGAACGCCAGTGCGAAAAATAGGATGTGACGAATATGCAGAAAACCCATGATTGCTGTTACAGAAAGAACGATCCCGGTTGTTAAATCGCGTTTTGGATACCATAGGATGAGAGGAACGGATATGAGGAAAACGATAACGTATAATATACCATAGCCTCTGTATTCGCCGGATAGCACGGCAGAAAAAACATTATTCCACTCCCCGATTTCCGGTCTTGGCATAAGGACTGCCTGAGCCATATACCCCCAGTATTCATAGCCATAAGGGTTAATGAATGTAACCAGGGTCGCGATGAGAAGAATGGCTGCATAGGGCAGGTATTTGCGCCCGGAGAAAGCCTCTCCGAGAGCATAAAGGCCGATCATTCCCAGACCGACAACGAAACCGCCATGCAGATTGCACCAGACCAGTTCAATGGGAACCAGCCACCACAAATATTTCCAATTCTTATATGTCCTGGCGTTGTCAAGAAGATACAGACTGAGGATGAAGAACAAAAAGGTAAAAACCTGTGCCCGCACGGGCGAATAACCGAACTTAATCAAATTGCCGGCCAATATCAGCGCCAGAAGCGCAAATATAGGTCTCGCTTTTCGTCTGATGGCTGTTGCATAGACAAGACCGACCGTCGTCATCCCCAGCAGGTACTTCAAAAGCTGCAATCCGCCTGCGCCGAAAATCTTATAAACGGGGAAAAAGATGATACCGGTCAGCCATTCATGGTAAATCCAGATGGTCTTTGTCGGGGTATAGGAAAAAACATCATGGTAGGGAAGGGAGCCCTTCTCCCAGAATAGACGACCAAACGCGAGATATCCCCACAGATCCGGGTCAGCCGCGCTGCTCGAAAAAACACCCAGATAAAGGGCGACAATCCCCAGGTAAATGGAGAACAAACTTAATTTGTAATGTTCTTCCGGCCTCATGCTTCACTGACTTCGACGATAATCGGCAGGGATATGAACCAATTGCAAAACTCTTCCAAATATGTTCCCCCTCCCTTGACGGGAGGGGGTTAGGAAGTGGGTGAAATTGCAAAATGCTGATTTCATGGCAACCTCCCCCCACCCTAACCCTCCCCCGCCAGAGGGGAGGGGACTTATTGGTACTTTTGCAATTACCTCTTCTTTGAATTGAAGTTACTCAGAAGGGAGCGGTTTCATCTTACATAGCGCGGTTTGTTGTAATCCCGATTTTCAATCTGTCGGATCAGGTCGGTGAAGATAAAATAGTGGAACGGAAGCATCAGGCGCCAGTAGAGGCGGCCGAAGAGGGTTCGGGTATCGTAGTGGGCGGTTACCGACAGCACGTTGCCGTTCCCCTGCGGTTGGATCGTGAATTCAAGCCAGGCCTTGCCGGGCAGCTTCATCTCCGCCCGCAGCAGAAGTCTTCGGTCGGGTTGAAGATCCTCGACCCGCCAGAAGTCGATGACGTCGTGAACCGCCAGCCGGGAAGGGCTTATCCGCCCGCGGGAGATCCCGACCCCCAAGAGAAGCCGGTCGATGCCGCCCCGCATACGCCACATCCAACTGTGGTAGAACCACCCCTCCTTGCCCCCGATCTCGCAAACGGATCGGAAGAGGGCCGCGGCGCTCTTTTCGCTCACAAGCGAGTAGGCGGCGGTGTATGCCGGAGGTCCGTCCAGTTCATGCAGCTTCACGGCCAGCTCGTGAGCGGGCGGATAGGCGTCCGACCAGCGGGTGTGCACCTGGTCCTGCTCTTCCCGGGAGAGGGCCTTGACGATGCTCTGCCGGTACGTCAACGGTTGAAAGGGAATCAACTCCCTTGCCTTTTTGTCCCGACAGACGACCTCGTTGGCCAACCCCCTCATCAGGCTGACGGTGATCGCCGCCGGAACCGGCGTAATCAGGCTCGCCACATAAGAGAGAAATCCGATGCCCGAGAACGGGGAGGGCAGAAAAATCCTTTTTACCCCAAGGATGTCCGCCATCTCTTTCAGCATCTCTTCATACGTCAAAATATCGACGCCGCCGATATCCAGGTGAATTCCGGTCGTTTCGGGCGTCTCCAGCGAGCCGACCAGATATTTGATAACGTCGCGGATCGCGGCCGGCTGGCAGCGGTTCTTGGCCCAGCGGGGGATCAGGATGACGAAGAGGTTTTTCACCAGATTTTTGATGATTTCATAGGAGGCGCTGCCAGACCCGACGATGATCGCCGCCCGCAGGAAGGTAACCGGCACCTTGCCGCCCGCCAGTTCCTCGGCCACCTTCAGCCGGCTGCGCAGGTGATCCGAAAGCTTGCTGCGCGTATCGCCCAGACCGCCCAGATAGATGATGCGCGAAACATGGGCCCGTTCGGCGGCCTTGCGAAAATTGGCGGCGGCCTCAATCTCGGTTTCCTCAAACTTATCGGGTCCGAGAAGGAGCGAGTGAATCAGGTAATAGGCGGTGTGGACATCCTGCATCGCCGCGTGGAGGCTCTCCAGATGGAGGGCGTCCGCGACGACGATTTCGGCGCCGGGCCATCGCGTCTTATACACGGGGAAGGCAAACCGCACCATCGCCCTGACTTTGTATCCGCGGGCCAGCAGTTCCGGTATGAGCCTCCCGCCGATGTACCCGGAGGCGCCGGTAACGAGGATCTTTCCGATTTCGGGTCGGGGCCTGGTCGGCAACGCATCGCAGAAGAGCCCTTCCCCCGGGTATCCCAGAACCGGATGATCGCTATCCAAAATGTCCGACATCGCGTCTCCCTGTCTGTAATGGTCCCATATTCCGAGATGCCGCGCAACTGGGATCTTGCTTTTTTCGGTTGTATTTATCGTAAACTGTGCTAAAAAACCAGCACGTATAAAATCCACACCAAATTTGAAGAGGGAGACCCCCATGTCCGATCGCATTCGTGAAGAGCAGGAGCGCTGGGAGAAAACCACGCTGAACAAGGCCGTCTCGAAATCGCCCGAACGGCAACCCTCTTTTCAAACCACCTCCCATATCGCATTGAAAAATCTCTCCACCCCACTCGATGTCGAAGAGGCCGATTACTGCCGGGATCTCGGGTTTCCCGGGGAATTTCCGTTTACGCGCGGGGTTCAGCCCACCATGTACCGGGGGCGTTTCTGGACCATGCGCCAGTATGCGGGATTTGCGACGGCGGAGGAGACCAACAACCGCTACAAATATCTGTTGAACCAGGGACAGACCGGCCTGAGCGTCGCCT
>Ga0163199_1001387_pt1 | contig 15134 bp, 15 predicted proteins | sample PL_2010_150m_FD_113537 | JGI IMG/M metagenome (GOLD analysis project Ga0163199, IMG submission 113537) | Freshwater microbial communities from Powell Lake, British Columbia, Canada to study Microbial Dark Matter (Phase II) - PL_2010_150m | ecosystem: Environmental > Aquatic > Freshwater > Lake ... | reverse complement strand
TTCCAATGCCATTTTATCTTTAGCGATAATGGGGTCGCCCGCCGTTGCAATGACCCTGATCTGCGGGTCTTTGGACAACACAGCCGACAACACCTGCCGTACCACGGCAGAGTCATCAACAATCAATACTTTTATCATTATCGCCTTCCGGTCAGTTTTGTTATCTGTTTGCCGTTCAACAACGCGCTCTTCACTATTGCCGCCTGTCCCTGCGGTACACGCCCGGCCCTACCTGAACCAGCTCGTCAATTAGGCCGTTCAGGTTTTCAGCCATGCCTACAAACAGCACGCCGCCAGGCTTTAATTTCGGCAACAACTGAATAACCACTTTGCGCTTGACAGGCGCATCAAAGTAGATGAGCACGTTGCGCAAAAATATCACATCAAACGGCACCAAGTCAGGTAATGGCTCGATAAGGTTAATCCGTGCAAATTCGGTTTTTTCCCGCAATTTTCGATCCACCAATATCATGCCCTCATAGGGTCCGGTACCCCGTAAAAAATAGCGCTTCAGCATGTCATAAGGAATGCTTTCGGTTCGCGCCATGCTGTAAATCCCGCTTTTTGCCTGCTGCAGAACCTGTGTATTCAAATCCGACGCCCGCACTTCCCAATCAGGACTGCGCCCTTTTCGGCGCAGCTCCTGCAGCGTCATGGCAATCGTATAGGCTTCTTCGCCGGTTGAGCTCGCGGCACTCCAAGCCCGGAATACAGTCCTTTTAGGCGCCGCATCGGCGAGTTCTTCAAGTATTGAAAAATGCCTGGGTTCACGAAAAAAATAGGTTTCGTTAGTCGTCAGCAAATCTATCGCCGTCTGCAATTCGCCGGGAATGGTATTTGCTTTTAATGCTGCAAAATAGTCGCTAAAAGATTTCAAGCCGAATGCCTGCACTCTTTTGAACAGCCGGCTGACGACTAATGTTTTTTTGCCCGGCCCGAGTGAAATGCCTGATTGCTGACATAAAAGCTCCCTGATAACGGCATATTCCCGATCTGTTATGTCATTAAGTTCCATGATGCTGTTTTTCGAGTTGTCATTATTAACAGAATACCAGAAGATCAAATAAATGCCTGTAACAGAGCAGAATACAGGGGTTGGCCGCGTGTGCGACAGGGCCAACCCCTGTATCAGGCTCATGTATTTCAGCCAGGCTTGTTTGTCGGAATGTCCGGCTTGACCTGGCGCACCCAGACATCACCGCTGCCGGGTTTAAAAATAACCTCCCTGTGGCCAAAGCCAAACAGATTCTCCGACACAACCGGAATTCTATAGGCGGCAAGCAGGTGTTTAGCGGCTTCGCCGTTCTTCAAACCGATGTCAAACTGATCGCGTACCGGTCGGTCGGGAAACATGTTACCACCACCAAAAATCTTGGCCTGACACTCTGCAAGCGGTATTTTTTCATTACGCAATTCCGTGATCATCAGCGCCAATACCTCATCAGCATATTTGCCGTCGAGCTTGCGTGTTTTTTCAGACGCCTGTGCCGACGTTGTCCTGCCTGGGCGGGACGACAGCAGATAATGCGACATGGCGCCAAACCGAAGCCGCTGATGCCACAACGTGATCGACACACATGAGCCCAGTAATGTGCGCACCTGAAAACCGGCGCCGCCTACAAAATATTCACCGGGATTGAGGAATATTTCAACTACGCCATCGGGAGTCGGTGAATTGCCGTCGGCATAACCCCATACAGGCGTATCGATTGAGTTTGAATTTATCATGATTTAAACATCCGTGCCGACAATCAATTACTGTTTCAGCCCTGTCAACGATAAGGATATGGTAAAAAATATCGGTAACTGTTCAGACCCTTGCCTGAGCGTAGGGCGTGCCGCGCGCGCCTTCTCCGGCGCGTGAATAACGTGCCAGTCCGTTGATGGCGCGCGCAGCACGCCCTACAGCAAGGGGCTGAATAGTTACAAATATCGTAGGAGCGGGCCATGCCCGCGATGGGCGATGATGTTGGCACTGATCGCGGGCATGGCCCGCTCCTACAAGGGTTTATAACCTATTTACCTTTTAAACATCAAACGTTTGGGGCGGGGTTGCAAACCCCGTCCCGCATGTAAGACATCCGGCACTATCACAAAAGATCGTTGCTTCTGCTCATCCCGGCAATAAAATCGCTACGCATGCGTGTTCCGAAAGCATGAGGCGATTCGATCCGTTCATGCTCGAAACATGCCGACAAGTTCAGCACGCCCGCTGTTCCACTCAGAATTTTTTGAATAATGATTCATCGATCAGCGCGTTTGGGGAATATTTTCCACTCCGCCTGCCTGCTGGCAGGTTAGCAGTATCGTATAAACGTTTATCGTCACGTTGATAAGCTTTACCGCTTGAATCAGGTAACATAAAAAACTCCATCAAACCCTGTAATTGCTCGGCCTGGCCGGACATTTCCTCTGCTGTCGCCGCAAGTTCTTCCGAAGCCGAAGCATTCTGTTGGGTAACCTGGTTGAGCTGGCTCATCGCTGTACTGATTTGTGACAATCCGGCGGCCTGTTCTTCGGAAGCCGATGAAATTTCCTGTACCAGATCGGATGTTTTACGTATCGACGGAATCATTTCCGCCAGCAGCTTGCCTGCCTGTTCGGAAACCGTGACGCTATCGCTTGCAAGTTCGCCAATTTCTTTTGCGGCAACCTGGCTGCGTTCGGCCAATTTGCGCACTTCCGTAGCCACGACGGCAAAACCTTTGCCGTGTTCGCCGGCGCGCGCCGCTTCAATGGCTGCATTCAGCGCCAGCAGATTGGTCTGGTAAGCAATATCATCGACTATGCCTATTTTTCCGGCAATCTGCTTCATGGCCGCCACCGTCCGCATGACCGCATCACCGCCTTGCACGGCTTCCGCCGCCGATCTGGAAGCCATTGCATCGGTCACTCTGGCATTTTCGGTATTATGTGCAACCGAAGTCGACATTTGCTCAACCGAAACGGTCGTGCGCTCGACACCCGTAGCCTGCTCTGAAGCGGACTGCGACAGACTTTGCGCCGTGGAACTGACTTGCTCGGACGCTGAGGTCAGCGCATCGGCAGCGGTACGCACATCTTCGATAATACCGGCAAGCTTTTCACAGGCGGCATTCGAGTCGTCTTTCAAGCGACCGAAGGTGCCTGAGTAATCCTTATATATGCGCTGGGTCAGATCACCGGCGGCAAGCGCGCTTAGCACACGCACGACATCGCCCAGCCCGACTTCTGTGGTTTGCATGAGCTCGTTAATGCTTTCGCTCAGTTGTTTGATGAAGCCGATTTTACTGTCCACATCCATACGCCGGGTAAAATCGCCCATGACCGCATTTTGTACGATGCAGGTGACTTCCTTTTCGGCGGCAATTTCAGCCGTTCTGTCCGCCCATTCAACGACGGAACCAAGCCGCTCATTCTTTTCGTTGATGACGGGATTCGCCGTCAGCGAAAAGGTACGCCCGCCAAGCACAATTTGTGCCCTGAACTCGCGGGTAAACGTAGCCAATAGATTTATCTGGTGTGCCGGGTTTTTATGGAAATCATCTATACAGGCACCGATAAGCCCGGCTACATGGAAATGAGGCAGTTCTTTGCGGATGTCGTTTTCGGCGTTAACGAGCATCGATACAACAGCCTTGTTCATGTAAATAATCTTGCGATCATTATCTGCAATCATCACATTGGTCGAGACGTTATCCAGTGCGATTTTAATGCGCGTGTTCTCATTGCTTAACGTCACTTCTTTTTCGCGGGCAGCCAACTGCTCGGTGACATCGGACCACTCAACGACAAAACCGAGACGTTCGCCGGCATCGCTCATCACCGGACTCGCAATCAACCCGAAGGTGCGCCCGCCGACGACGATATGGGTGCGGTAGGTCGTGTTCAAGGTTTCCAGCATACTGCGCTGATGTGTCGGATGTTTGTGAAAGCTGTCTATAGAAGTACCTATTAAACCGGCTGCACTGAAATTCGGCAAGTCTTTGCGAACATCGGTCTCGGCACCCTTGAGCATCGCGATTACCGAGTCGTTCATGTAGACGATATTGAAATTATTGTCTGCAATCATGACATTAGTCGATGCGCTGTCCAGGGCGCGCTTCACCCGGACATGTTCATGCGCGCGCCGCTTGTCTTCGGTGATGTCGGTAGCGTACTTGACCACTTTGAACGGTTTGCCGCTGCTGTCGATAACCGGATTACAGGTCGCCTGAAACCATACCTCCCTGCCATCTTTACCGATGTATTTGTACTGGCCGGCATCGTATTCGCCGCACCTGAGTTTTTCCCAGAACCGCCGGTATTCAGTGCTGTCGCGATAGCCGGGTTCAACAAACAGGCTGTGCTGCCGATCCTGAATTTCGTCCAGTCTGTACCCCGATACATTCAAAAAATTGTCGTTGGCCGTCAGTACCTTGCCATCCAGGGAAAATTCAATAACGGCCTGCGCCTTATTAATTGCAGCGAGTTGAGCCTGCATGTCGGCTATTTTGGCCAGCGCTTCGGCTTTGCGGTCAAGGCCGAACAGATGTCCTATCCACGATTGATCTAATCGACTCATAATTTTCTCCTGAATATTAGGGTTATATAGTGCAGCTTGGGTTACGCCCGCGCTAACTCAGGCTACGCACTTCACGCACCGGCTGCACTGCCGTCTGCTTGGAGCTCGCGTTCCATTGCCAGTTTTACCAGGGCCGGCACATCAAGAATCAGTGCGACCTCGCCTGAACCCAGCACTGTCGAGCCGCTGATGCCGCGCAAATTCCTGAATAATTTCCCCAGCGGTTTAATGACGGTCTGGTATTCGCCCAGCAATTGATCCACCACCAGGCCTGCCGGCGCTTCGCCGTTTTTTACCACGACAATGCTGCGGCGTTTCGGCTTCTCACCCTTTACGGAAAATATTTTCCGCAGTTCGAGAAAAGGCAAAACGTCTCCGCGCAGGTCAAGATTTCCGGCGAGGCCGCTATGGCTGTGCATGTTATCATCATTGGCATCAATGCATTCGGCGATGGCTTGCAGCGGGATAACATAAGTGTTCCTGCCCACCTTAACCAGAAAGCCGTCTATGATCGCCAAGGTCAACGGCAGCCGGATTTCTATCGTTGTCCCGGCGCCTATAGTGCTTTTTAACAGGATACTGCCGCGTAGCGCTTCAATGTTTTTTCTGACAACATCCATGCCTACGCCGCGACCGGAAAGATTCGTCACAACCTCTGCCGTCGAAAATCCCGGCGTAAAAATCAAATCCAGCTTCTCTTGCTCATTTAACAGATGGTTGGCCTGCACCAGGCCGCGCTCACGGGCTTTAACCACCAATTTATCGCCATCGATGCCGCGGCCGTCATCCGTCACGCGAATAACAATATGCCCGGAATCATGATGGGCGGAAAGCCGCACGGTAGCGACAGCCGATTTGCCGGCGGCAATGCGCTGCTCCGGCAGTTCGATACCATGGTCCAACGCATTGCGCACCAGATGCATCAAAGGATCGCCGATTTTTTCGACCACCGATTTATCGAGCTCTGTCTCAGCACCTTCAATTTCCAGTTCAACCTGCTTGCCCAGCTCGCCGGCAATGTCGCGCACCACACGGCGATAGCGGCCAAAGGTTTCGCCGATATGAACCATGCGCAACGATAGCGAGCCATTGCGTATTTCTTCCACCAAACGGCTCATCTGCTGCGTGGTTTCTATCAGTATCGGATCTTGTAACTGTTGTGCCTGCAAACCGGCGCTGGCCCCGCAAATAACCATCTCGCCAACCAGATTGATCAGGTTATCCAGTTTATCGGCCGGCACACGCACAAAACGCACCGTACCGTCCACGCCGTTATCCCTGATCTTTGCCTGTTTTATCAACGCCGCGTCAACGACCTCCGGCGTAACATTATTGTGCGCAACAAGAAGCTCTCCAATCGCCAGCTTTTGTTCGCCACCGGCGGTATGACTTAATTCCAGTTGTTCCAGCAATGCCCGCTCTACCGTTTGCCGGGATACCGCACCGCATTCAACGAGGATGTCGCCAAGGCGCGGTTCTTCCGGCAACTCATGAATCAGTGCGACAAAATCAATCTCAGGGCCGCTGGGCGGAAACAGTCTTACCGTGCAATCATCACGCACATATTCGAAAGCGGCATCAATGCCGGACTGAGGGGCGGAAGTAAACAGGCGAATCTCAAAACCGAGATAGCAGGTTTCCGGGTCATACGCATCGGAACCAGGCGAATTCAAGTCAGGCAAATTGTCGTCAATCGTGACAATAGCGGTAATTTCGCCGATAGTGCGCAAATAATGAATCGTGCTGACAGGATCAAAGCCGTTGCGAAACGCATTGGCGCCAAATCTTAGCGATATATGCCAGGTACCCATTTTGGCCTTGACCGGGATGTCGTCAAGCTGCGAAGGCAACGCTTTAACATCGTCGGCCAGATAGCCTGCAAGCTTGACAGCCAGCGCAGCAGAATCTGTGTCCAACTGTGCCGGCAGATGCGCATCTTCATTTTTATTCTCAAGCTGATTCAGCATAAGCGCAATAACATCGGCGCTTTTCAACAACACATCGCCCAATGCGGCATCCATGCCTAAATTGCCCGCCCTGACGCGGTCCAATACGCTTTCAACCTGATGCGTAAAAGCGACCACCTGATCCAGGTCAAACAGACCGGCAGAGCCCTTGATGGTATGGACGGCTCGAAACAGCGCATTAATTGTTTCACTATCGCAGGGATCGTCCTCCAGACTCAATAGCGCGTCTTCCATTTGCCGGAGCATATCTTTGGCTTCAGCAAAAAAAGTGCTTAACGCTTCATCGTACAAACCGATGTCAGTACTCATTACTTCTCCTGCCCCTGTAAAGTAAAACGGCTGGAAAGCTGGAATTGTTCCAGTAAATCGCTGACAAACCCCGGCACGGAACATAACGCGACGGTGGCGCCCCGCTTTGCCGCCGTATTGGCCAGAGCCAGCAGCAACTGGAGTCCTGCGCCGTCACATTCGGTAACATCTTGCAAGTCCAGTTCAATCGGTACATCTCCATGTTGATGTTCAAGCAGGGCCTTATTGAACAGCGGCTTCAAATCCGCCACCTGGTAGATGGTCAGGTCACCCGTCAGGCGGATTTGACTCATGCACAATCTCCAATCAGATACGGACTGGGCACTATGGCAAAATCAATTTTGCCACTGCATTCAGCATTTGTTCCGATTTAAAGGGTTTTACCATCCAGGCTTTTGCGCCGGCGGCACGCCCCTGCTGCTTAATATCATCAGAATCTTCTGTTGTGAGCATCATTACCGGCGTGAATTTAAATTTCGGATTTTGCTTAACTGTCGTCACAAACTCCATGCCACCCATATTAGGCATATTCACATCGCAAATAATCAGGTGGATTTTTTTTAAGTCCGGCTGGTTGAGCTTTTCCAGCGCGTCTATACCGTCACAAGCCTCGATAACCTCGTAACCGGCACCGCTTAATGTCATTACCTCAACACGCCTAAAACTTGCAGAATCATCAACGATCAGTATGGTCTTTGCCATGTCCTCTCCTGTAGCTTGTTAAAAAAATGTCACTTCATCGCCGTCCGGCCTGGCCTGGTATCCATCGCCGCTATGCCCGGTTTGTTGGTGATGGTCGCGCTCATCGCGCATCGTATAGCGGCTGCTGAGTTCATCCAGCCACTCGCCCGAAGCCGGTACCCTGCCGTTATTTATCGTTATGATGCGCTGTAAACGATTCATGTCATCAATGACAACAGAGAGCATCTGGTTGACACGATCCTGGTACTGCAAACTCAGCAAAAGATTATCAACATCACTACGGATAACCTGCCCGGAGACACTGGAGACACCGGCCCTGCCAAAGTGCTTGACAATAGACGAAACGCTATCGGCTAATTGATCAACGGCATCTTCAGTCTGATTCTTGATAGCTCCAAGCTGCCGTAGCCAAACCGGCAAAATGGCGTTTAACAGCATGATTATTTCGGTATCTCTATTAACCGGCTGTGCGGCATTATTTCCATCCTGGGCTGGTAACATCGTGTTCCCCCAACATCTTAGATTTATAATTTTTATTAAAGCATGCAGGGCTAACAATAACGTATGGCAACCCCACTCAAGCTGATAGGGGGTCGAATGATAACAGCCCGATACGCCCTTACAGGATCACTGCCCACAATATTCCCGGCACTTTCGAGTGACATGACAGATCGCTGACACGCAATCAACGGAGGATAGCAATTTTTAAACATGCTCTCAGATTAAATGCAACACCGCAGTTATGCAGTCTGTTATTATCATATTCTGGCGTTGGGTACTTGTAAAGAAATGACCGTTTGTCTGCGATTCTCACCAAATTTCGCCAATAAGCCATCGTATCTATACTTCGCAGTATCAGCGCGCTGGAAACAAGCCCGTAATTTGCAATAAACCGATAACATGAATATGATTTAAACGATAAGATCAAAGTTGTCTTTTTATTTAAACAACCCGGCTGAGCAAAATGAAAGTTATACCACTTATACTAATCAGTGTTTTTTCTACCTGCGCCTCTGCTGAAATCTATAAATGTACAGATGCCGGCGGAAAGAAAGTTTATCGATCACATCCTTGTGAAGAGGGCTACGATAATGAGGAAATTGATCTTAAAACGGGAAGCTCTATCGATCTCGATGAAGCACAAAAACAAGCGCTTTTAAAACAGCAAGAAGAACAGGCAAAGCTTGAGCAGCAAAAATTGGAACAGCAACAAGCAGACAAGCACAAACAGGAGATTCTTCAGGAAGCCGTCGATGAAAGCCAAAAAAATCAGCTGCTGATCAAGAATAATCCCGATAAATTTTCAGCGTTCGCAATACCACCGTACGCCGCCGGCAAATTGTCTACCTTAGTCAAACGGTATGAAGCAAGATTGCCGGAAATTGAACGCATGAGGCGCTCAGCCGCTGAAAGAGCGCTGGCATCAGGGCAATGTATCCGTGTTGAAGCGGTAGAGCTTAACGAAAAAAGTACCCAGAACAATCTGATATTCTTAATCGATTGCAGCAGTGCAAAAAGTTTCTACTTTTCCGAACAAGAATTAACGAAATAATTTATCGAAATAGTATCCCGATGAATCCATCAAAAACCATATTAATCACCGGCTGCTCTACCGGTATCGGCTATGCCACCGCTCACGCATTAAAAAAGCGCGGACACCAGGTCATTGCCACGGCACGAAATCCGGCGGATGTCGACCGTCTGGACAGAGAAGGATTTATTTCGGTGCAACTGGATTTGGCTGACAGTGCCGGCATCCGGCAAGCGGTAAATCAGGCGCTCAGACACACAGGCGGAAAAATGGATGCGCTCTTTAACAATGCCGCATTCGGCCAGCCCGGTGCAGTTGAGGATTTAAGCCGCGAGGTACTGCGTTTTCAATTTGAAACCAATCTGTTCGGCACGCATGAACTGACTAATTTACTGATACCCATCATGCGCAAACAGGGACATGGCCGAATTATTTATAACAGCTCTATCCTGGGCCTGGTTGCGATGAAATATCGCGGCGCTTATAACGCCAGCAAATTCGCGCTGGAGGGCTTGGCAGATACCCTGCGCCTGGAATTACACGACAGCAATATTCATATTTCACTGATAGAGCCAGGACCTATTCTGAGCGATTTCAGGAAAAACGCTTTTATACTTTATAAGAAAAACATCGACCCAACGCACAGCTTTCATAAGGAAGCCTATAGCACTATCGAAGCGCGATTACAAAAAGAAGGGGCTGCCGCTCCATTTACCTTGCCTGCCCAGGCTGTGGCTGAAAAGGTCATACATGCGCTGGAAGCGAAACAACCTAAGATTCGTTATTACGTCACTATCCCAACCTATTTATTTGCGGCTCTTAAACGCATCTTACCGATGTCATGGCTGGACAGTCTACTGAGGAAAATTTAAGCCTGCCGCTGAAGTCCCGTTAAGCCGTTGAATACCATACATTCAACGCGTGTATGTCATGCTGGTTATAATCACTCACTTTCATAAAACCTTCATTTAACAGTTACCGTTTTGTAACAATAAGTTGTTATTTTGCTTAGCCATATCATCTTATTGGAAAAATCAAAATGGCTTTGCACTATCGTACCGTGTGGCTATCCGATACGCATTTGGGCACTCGTGGCTGTAAAGCGGAAGAACTGAGAGATTTTCTTGATAATATCGAATGCGACACCTTATATCTGGTTGGCGATATCATTGACTTATGGAAATTCAAAACGGGTTTTTACTGGCCGATGTTGCATAGTGACATCGTGCAACGCGTGTTCAATAAAGCTAAAAAAGGAACACAGGTTATCTACATACCTGGAAACCATGATGAACTCTTCAGAAAACATGTCGGCATGTATTTCAATGGCGTTACCATCCAAATGGACGCCATCCATGAAACCAAGGACGGACGCAAATTTTTGGTTGTACACGGCGATGGTTTTGACAGCATTGCTGCCCATAATAAAAATCTGGCTTATATAGGCGGAGAAGCCTACGAAGCATTACTGATAATCAATCGTTGGTTTAATATTGCCCGAACAAAAATGGGCTACGGCTACTGGTCTTTATCTGCATTTCTGAAGCAGAAAGTAAAAAATATCGTCAGCTTTATGGACAACTACCAGCACATAATGAGTGTTGAAGCCCAAAAAAGACGGGTGGACGGCATTATCTGCGGACACATCCATCGTGCAGAAATTGCTGAGATGTAATTTGGCAAAACTTATCGCAATTGCGGCGACTGGGTAGAAAGCTGCACTGCATTGGTTGAAGATGAGACAGGCGAAATATCAGTTATCCGCTGGCTGGAAGAAAGCCGGCAGTTATTGGATCAACACGTTGAGCTACAACAATATTTTGCGCAAGCGGCTTGACTATTGACGCGGGAACCGGCACAAAAATATAATGCCATCGAATAATAAGGCCCATGTTTCAAGACGTGAGCCTGCCAACACATCCCTTTCAGACCGTTCTGTCACGAAATGGTAAACAAAACTTAACTTCCTTGTCACAGAAGAGCCTTAATCTTTATCCCGAAAGTAAAGAACAATAATTAAAACCGGAAATCGACGATTTCCTTTTCTGCAAAGACATTGCGCTACTTTTGCGGAACTTTCACTGAGAGGATAATAAAATGAAATTACTGCTTTCTATACATAAATGCGATGTTTTCATGTTCACTTGGCTGGTTAACGCCAGAATGCACGGGGCATTAACCCATTTCAGCAGATGCCTGTCAAAAACCGGGGATGGTCAGCTCTATACCGTCATCATCGGCTTGTTATATTTTAGTGAAGGTTTTGAAAGTCCATTTTTACAAGCTATTCTGCTGGCATTTTTGCTGGAAAGGCCCCTTTATTTTTTGTTAAAAAACGGATTCAAACGTAATCGCCCGGAAGCGGCATTAAAAAACTTCCGCAGCATTATTACGCCATCAGATAAATTCAGCTTTCCGTCCGGGCATACGTCTGCCGCATTCATGATGGCAACACTGCTTGGCTATTTTCTGCCTTCTTTAATGATTCCTCTTTATTGCTGGGCATCACTGGTTGGCTTCTCACGCGTTGTGCTGGGAGTACACTTTCCAACCGATACCTTGGTCGGTGTTATTTTAGGTATCAGCACAGCCTTTTTTAGTTTGGGACAAGTTATATAATGAAAATTTTTTACGGAGTTCAAGGCACCGGTAACGGTCATATTACCCGCGCAAGAGTCATGGCAAAAGAACTTCATGCGGCGGGAATGGACGTCACCTTCCAATTTACCGGCCGCCCTGCGGACAAATATTTTGACATGGACGCCTTTAACGGTTACCAACTGCGTACCGGCTTAACATTTAATACTGAAAACGGGCAGCTCAGTTATCTGAAGACGGCTCGTGATGTAAAACCGATTACCTTTATCAGAGATATTAAAGCCCTAGACTTATCGGGCTACGACCTCGTCATTACCGATTTCGAACCTGTTACGGCCTGGGCAGGAAGAAAGCAGAAAAAAGCCGTTTTAGGTATTGGTCACCAATATGCTTTTAATCACAATATTCCCAGAGCAGGATCAGACCCTATTGCCAATCAGGTCATGAAATTTTTCGCCCCTGCGGATATCAGTGTTGGTCTACACTGGCACCACTTTGGCCAGCCCATTCTGCCGCCTATTATCGAAACGCCGGAATCCCCCCGTAGCATCATCAAAAATAAAATAATCGTTTATCTTCCTTTTGAGGACCAAAATGAAGTGGTCAAGATGTTATCGGCCTTCGAAGATTTTGATTTCCATATCTATTGCCCTGAAGTGGTCGAGTCTAAATTTGACCACATCGTCTGCAATCCATTGTCACGCACAGGATTTCAAAAAGACTTGTATGATTGCGCAGGCATTATCAGCAATGCAGGGTTTGAATTGGCGAGTGAAGCATTGCAGTTAGGTAAAAAAATTCTGGCTAAGCCGCTACATTCACAAATGGAGCAGATTTCCAATGCAGCCGCATTAAAAGAGCTGGGATATGGTCATACTATGACAGATATGGATAGTTCAGTTATTCGACACTGGCTGCACGACAATCATGCGACACATATTACCTATCCCAATGTTGCCAAGGTGCTGGTCCAATGGATACGAGACGGCATGCCTAAAATGGATGCTGATTTTATCGAAAACATCTGGGACAGCGTCGATATTCTAAAAGTCGATCTTTCAAAAGCTTAATCGTCGACGCAGATAAAGGGGATTAGCAGGACGCTTAGTGTTGAGTTGTGCATTCAGCATTCGCCCGGAGATTGAAATAACGTTACTTGCCTGCAATGTTTTTTCTCAGGTTTTCCGAAAATATAGCCTTGGGCTAAAGTGGCCCCCATTTCCCGCAATTTTGTAATCACTTCAGGGTTCTCAACAAACTCTGCAATGGTTTTTTTGCCGAGCTTTGTCGCAATTTCAACAATGGATCTGACCAATACCTGATCCGTTTCATCATCAATCAGAGTATAAATCTCCATACCGCCTCCGAGAACAACAGCCCGTTTCAAGCTGTTGCAAGTCTTGTAAGAGCAGCCAATGATTACACCCGACCCGATATATACGATGGCGGCGGCATAAAAAGCAATCTGGGGTTATCTTTTGAAGTCGTGCAACAGGTCATCGAAAAAAGCAAAAATCAGTACGAAGCCATTTTCAGAATTTTCTATCCGGGTTAATCCTGCCGAGCGCATAGACTGTAGAGGGTGCCTTGTGTCTCTACAGGATTTCTAAGCCGGTTTAAATGGGAATATCATCCACTTTTTCGGCGGCCTCATCAATGGCATCATGCGCGGTATTACCAACGCCGGGCACAATAGAAACAACAGCTCCGCCTAAACGCATCGGTACGGTAGCCACCTTCGTAAAAACACAGCCCTGTAACACTACCGTTGCGAGCGCTAATAACAGCATATTTAACTTCATTTTTAAGTTCCCTGGTTAACTGATAGCTGGAATGAAGGTATACAATAACCTGCAATGAACAAGGCGACAATAGCTCTCGTGTGCCATTACCTGTTTAATCCTTACCTGTAGCCAATAATCCATGAAAATCGTATCCTGCCGTTTTTTTTCTGCCTTTATTATTCTGGCCGGTTTGGTATTACCCGCTTGTAATGCTGTTTATCGTCCTGAACCTGCAAAACCGGATCTGTTCAAACTCGTAAAAATATTCCCCAGCGATAGTTATTCATCAATGATTTTCGACGCCAGCATCATTGCCTCACCAGCGCTGGATGTATCGCAAAATGAGCCCCGTATTATCGTGCCGGTATCCAATGGCGTGATTGCAGCGCTGGATGCTGAAACAGGCGCACTGGACTGGCAACTCAACGCACCGACACCGGAAGGCCAGCAGGCGCAGCTTATTTCCACTCCTGTTGTGATCAACAACAAACTGGTCATCATGTATCAATGCCTGGACAAGGGTGTACGCATCAGCCATCGTTTGGCTGTCATTGACCTGGTTAAAAAACAGTTGGATAACAGCTTCCCGGTTCTGACGTTTACCGCCGAACAAGCGACCGCGGACGGCAGGGCAACAGTAAAGTTTAATCCGCCCACCGCTTATTCCCATGCCGCGTTAAAGCATATCGACAGGCCGGATTCGCAGCACGGATTCGTTTACGCCGCATTCGGTAATGCCGGTGATATCCAGCCCTTTCACGGCTGGGTTTTTGAAATTGACATGGATGCCTGGCAACAACAAAGCACAAAGCAGGCCATAAGAAGTGTGCTGTTGACTACGCCGGAAGCCGAGTGCCCTTCAAAAATGGAATACGGCACCCAGGAAATGATCTGCGGCGGCGGCGTTTGGGTGCCTGCCGGCCCTTTGATTACCGGGACAGAAGATGACGTTGAATTATTCATCCCGACCGGCAACGGACAAGTCGATCTTGCCCGCCATGATTATGCCAATGCCTTGATGCGCGTAAAACCCGGCCTGAAATTTGATGCGGGCTGCGATGCCGGACTGTGTTCAAACTTTAATCCGCTTAACCCCAATCCGACTTGCCTTACATCGTGCAAAAACCTGTTTATTCCAAGGCCGGCGCCAGGCAATGCGCCGATCAAGCCGCCTTACCATGAGTGTGATGACAAGGATTTCTGGGAATGCCTGGCCTGGATGGACTACGATTTAGGCGCCAATGCACCGGTTAAGGTCGAACTGAAAAACGGCCGTACCGTACTGGTTCAGGCCGGTAAGGACGGCGGCGCTTACCTGCTTGATGCCGAGCGCTTAGGCGTACAGTACGACCGCCTGCAAATCGCCAAACTGTGCGGCTCGCCGACCGACCTGTGCAAACTCAGCTGGGCAGGCATGATAGTCACGCAGCCTGTGCAGACCACTGTCGATGATGAACCGGTCGTCGTGATTCCCACTTTTAGCGCCGATAAAACCAATGCGGCCGGGCTGGTCGCATTAAAAATTGTACTGGAAAACGGCCAACCTAAATTTAAACCGTTCTGGCAGTTCCCGGATACCAAACATGCTGAAGCGCTGCAAATGTTCAGAAGCCACCCGTCATTTCCGGTATTAACCACGCACTTAGGTCCCCAACACGACGCCGTCGTCTGGATAGTCGACATCGGTGCACACGGTACGA
>Ga0163199_1001385_pt1 | contig 15158 bp, 14 predicted proteins | sample PL_2010_150m_FD_113537 | JGI IMG/M metagenome (GOLD analysis project Ga0163199, IMG submission 113537) | Freshwater microbial communities from Powell Lake, British Columbia, Canada to study Microbial Dark Matter (Phase II) - PL_2010_150m | ecosystem: Environmental > Aquatic > Freshwater > Lake ... | reverse complement strand
TTGCAGGTTTTTCCCGGCGCGACCTCGCCGCGCAGGCTGTAGGCGTAGAACAGCGACGGCTCCGTGAGCCAGCGCGGCACATCGCCGTCAGCCACGCGCTGCGCGAGCGTGCGCCGGCACCACGGCTGTTTCAGCGCCCACTTCTTGTAGATGTCCGCCGCCGTCTGCCAGTCGCCGCGGAACGTGCCGATGACCACGTCGTATTCAGTGCGCCATTTCTGGTGGATCGCGACCTCCGGGCGCGATAAGGATTGAGCCGAGGAGGAATCGCGCCCGGAGGTCGCGATCCACCCAAGCGCCGGCCGGTGCATCATCGCCAGCCGGAAAACGTCGCCGCGCTTCTCGACGCCAAAGCTCTTTGTGAAGCACCGGTTGTCATAGCTCGCCGCATACAGGCCGGCGGTGTCGTCGTAGTGCGCGAGGAACTGCATCGAAGCCGAGCCGGGATACGGAGCCGACGGCAGCCAGCCGATCGTGGCCGGTGACTGGATGAGGCAGCCGTCGTTGCGCGGCAGCACGAGGAACTCCTGCTCCGGCGACGCGCCGAGCTGTTTCGGCCACGCCAGCGCCGGGAATCGCACGCTGGTCAGCGCGTGGCCGCTGTCGTTGCGGACGGCGATGCGGCCGAAGATCAGCGACGACCCTGGCTCTGTGCGGAACCGGCACTCAACCGCGACGGCGGCGTTGGTGTGGCGCGCGGCGGCGATGACGACGGAGTTGCCGTCACGCTTGACCGTGACACCGGCGGCCGCAGATTCCATCAGCGATGGCGCATTGGTGAAACTCAGCGCGTAGAGCAGCGGCGCGCTCGTTTTCGGCGCGGCGAAGTCGCGGCCAGTGGCTTTGTCCACCAGTGAGACGATGGCACCGTTGCGGTCGGGGTCGAAACCGATGCGCGTGGTGTCGGTCTCCAGCGTGACGATGGCGGCTAATAGCAAAATCATTGTCGGTTGGAATCGCTTGTAGGTCGTTGGGTTTGAAAAATCTGCATCACTTCATCGCCGCTGAGGACGCGGTTGTAAATCAGAACCTCGTCCACATCGCCGATCCAAGGATGATGGTAAGCGCCGAAGTGATGACCACCGATCCGAACGCTGGCTTGGCTGGACGGCAACGGTCCTGAAAAAGTTTCCGAAGCCGACAGCTTGCCATCTATGTAAAGCTTCTGGCTGCCGCTTCGATGAGTGAAAGTGAACATGTGCCAGCGGCCGTCGCGAAGGTTCTGGCTCATGTCGCGGCTGTAGAGGTTGACTTCGGTCCTGCTCCCGTTCCAGACCATCGCATGGGCACGGTTGCCCTCTTCGGGTTGCCCGTCGGCCAGCCCCAGCGAAAAAGGCCCGCCGGATTCGTCAAGTTTGCTGATCCACGTCTTCCAGTCTCTGGCATGTCCCCGCTCGTTGGTTCGGATCCACCCCGACACCGTGAATTGCTCCGAAGAAAAATCCAGCGGCCCCAAATCAATCCCCGCGTTGCCGTCGAAACGATAAGCGCCGCCGGAAACGCCTTGCGTCGGTGTCGCGCCGAGGACCTTGCCGTGATGACCGTTGCCGCTGGCGTCGTTGGCGTTGCCGTCCAAGGGCCAGCGTCCCAACAGTCCTTCCGCGGGCGCGCTGCCGGCGCCCGTTGGTGACCCGCTCACTTGAATGGAGATGATCTCGCAAAGCTCGACCTCCAACTTTCCGTAAGCGGTTTTCAGTCCGATGGCGTTAAGATGGATGACGCCTTCGAGCCGGTCGCCGTTTTGGAAGTGAAGGATCGCGGTCTTCTGGTCGTCCTTGAATTCCACAGTGCGCAGTTTGGCCAGCGGAACGTCCAGCTTGGCCAGCGCAGACTGGAAAGGCACTTTATCAGTCGTCGCCACGCCGCGGACAAAAGACGAATCCCGCAGTTTGAACGCCAGTTCTGGCGCGGATTCCTTTTTCTCTTCCGCCATGCAAAACAAAACACCGGCCAGCAAACCGACGAAACCGATGCGGCTCAGGCCGGCTTTCGGTTTGACGATGGCCGCGAGGAATGAGGTCATGAGTTTGCCTCCGACGGGACAATGCCGACAGTGTGCTGGCCGCCGCGCATGGTTGCAAGTCGAAGGTGGCAAGCAAGCCGGAGACGTTGAACGCGGGGCGGGTTCCGTGTTAGGGTCGGGCGATGACGAAAAAGGTTTTGGTTCCGCTCGCGCCCGGCTTCGAGGAGATCGAGGCGATCACGGTCATTGACATCCTCCGCCGCGCGGGCGTGGAGGTGACGGTGGCCGGCACGCAGCCCGGCGTCATTGAGGCTTCGCGCAAGACCAAACATCTGCCGGACTGCACGCTGGACGATGCGCTGGCGCGCGCCGACGAGTTCGACATGATCGTCCTGCCCGGCGGCCAGCCCGGCACCAACAATCTCCGCGCTGACCCACGCATCAAGACGCTCGTCGAGCGGTTACGCGCCCGGAACAAGATCACCGCCGCCATCTGCGCCGCGCCGACGGTGTTGTCGGCTTTCGGCGTGTTGCGGGGCCGGCGCGCCACCGGTCATCCCGGCTCGCGGGCGCTACTGCTCGCAGGCGAGGTTGTGGACGAGCGCGTCGTCGTGGACGGGCCGGTGGTGACAAGCCAGTCGGCGGGCACGGCGATGGAGTTCGCCTTCAAATTGGTTGAACTGCTTTGCGGCAAGGAGAAAGCTGCCGAGGTCAATCAGGGAGTGCAGGCCCGGCTGTGAGACTCATCGGCATTGTCGGACTGGCCCTGCTCTGGGCGGTCGTGGTGCTGGCGCTTGGGAAGCGCCGGCTCCAAGCGTTGGCCACGCACGTCACCGCCGCCTGGTCGCGCGTGCAAGCCGCTCTGGAGAAACGCCACGATCTCGGCCGCCAGATGGTCGCCAATGCCGCGCGCCCCGATGATCCGCCGATCCTCGCGCTGCACGACGCGCTCACACAGGCGGAGTTTGTCTCCGGCTTCGCGATGAAGGCGCGGGCGGAAAATCAATTGAGCCGCGGTCTGCGCGACGCACTCGCGGTCGGCGGCGACGAGTTGTTTGCCGAAGCCGCAACAGCGATGCCGAGTGTGTTCGAGGCCGTGCAGCGCGCGGCGGACGATTACAACGCGCAAGTCCGCGACTACAACGCGGCGCTGGAGCGGCAGGCCATCGTTGCCCGGTTCTTCCGCTACGAACCGCAAGAGGAGTTTTGTTTGGAAGCGATGGAAGGAGAAAAAAGTTGAGCCAGATTCACCAACCACAACACCACAGCCCGTGGAGGAAATGGGGCGCGGCCATCGCCGCCGCTGCGGTGCTTATCTTCAAGTTCTTCCCGTTCCTGCTGAAGACCGGCGGCACGATGATGCTGAGCATTGTCGTTTATGCTTATTATTGCGGCTGGTGGTTTGCGGCCGGTTTCGTGGTGTTGCTGTTCGTGCATGAATGCGGCCACCTCGTCGCCGCGCGCCGGTGCGGATTGAAGGTCGGCATGCCGGTGTTTATCCCCTTCATGGGCGCGGCCATCGCGCTGAAGGAAGCGCCGCGCAACGCGTGGATCGAAGCGCAGGTCGGCATTGGGGGGCCGCTGATGGGCACGGCGGGCGCGCTCGTGTGCCTGCTCACCTACGAGTTTCTGAAGGACCCGCTTTTCCTCGCCTTGGCTTTCGCCGGCTTCTGGCTGAACCTGTTCAATCTGATTCCGATCGTGCCGCTGGACGGCGGGCGGGTCGTGACGGCGATCTCGCCGTGGCTGTGGGTGGCGGGACTGGTCTTGATGGTGTTCGTGCTGCTCCAGTCCTCGTTCAACTTATTCGTCGTGCTGATCGTCGGCCTGTCGCTGCCGCGGGTGTTCGCGCTGTTCCGCCGGCAGAGCGCAGCGGAACGACGTTTCTTCGAACTGACGCCGGCCCAGCGCGTGTTGATGAGCACCATCTACTTCGGCCTCGCCGGCACGCTTGGCTGGATGATGCACGTGACCCAAACACAGATCGAACTGCTGCGAGCCGCCAGTTACTGAGACGCATACCGAAACTGGCAGACGATATGAAATCTACAAGGCCACAGCCCGTCGCGCTGACCGTTGCCGGCTCTGACAGCAGCGGCGGCGCGGGCGCGCAGGCGGACCTGCGCACGTTCTGGGCGCTCGGCGTTCGCGGGGCGAGCGCGATCACCGCGCTCACCTGCCAGAACGCGCGCGAAGTCATTGGTGTCCAGGCGGTGCGCGCGGGAATCGTCGCCCTGCAAATCCGGGCGGTGTGCAACGAAGTCCGGCCGGCGGCTGTGAAGACGGGGATGTTGGCGAACGCGCCAATTGTCACCGCCGTGGCGCGCGAGCTGGCGCGGCAGCGGCTGAAGAACATCGTCGTGGACCCGGTCATGGTGTCGAGCAGCGGTCATCGGCTGCTGAGCGCGCGGGCGGTCGCGACGCTGCGCGACGAACTGCTGCCGCTGGCGACGCTCGTGACGCCGAACCTCGACGAAGCCCGCGCGTTGCTCGACGGCGAACCGATCCGCAGCGTCAAGGAGATGCGAGAAGCGGCGAAGTTGCTCTCCACGCGCTTGGACATCGCCGTGTTGATCAAGGGAGGTCACCTGTCGGAGGGCGAGGCTGCCGTGGACGTGTTGTGCGAGCGCGGGCGGCTCCACGAATTCCGCGCGCCGCGCGTGGCAGCGGTGAAGATTCACGGCAGCGGCTGCATCTACTCGGCGGCAATTGCCGCGTGGCTGGCGCGCGGAGCCGGTTTGGTTGAGGCGGTGAGGCGCGCGAAGAGCTACGTCACGAAACAGTTTCGAGTGCGTGGTTAGGGGCGGAGTTCAACGCAGTGGCGTGAGCTTCCAAGCTCGCGCACGGTTCTCAGGCAGACGACGCTGGGCGAGCTTGGAAGCTCGCCCCACTTAAGAACAGGCATCGCTCTCGCCTGTTCCAACTACGCCGGCAGGAAGACGCGGAAGGTCGTTCCTTTGCCGGGGACGCTCTCTACTTCGATGCGGCCGTGATGGGCGTCAATGATCTTGCGCACGACGGCGAGGCCGAGGCCGGTGCCGGTGGACTTGGTGGTGAGGAAGCCCTCGAAAAGCCGCTGCCGCACTTCCGCAGTCATGCCGACGCCGGTGTCGCTGATGCTCACGCACACGCCCGGCTCGCCCGCCTGCGTCGTGATGGTCAACGTCCCGCCTTTTGGCATGGCTTGCGCGGCGTTCAGGATGAGGTTGAGCGCGGCTTGCTCGATCTGCGTGCGGTCCAGCGACGCGGGCGGCAGGCCGATCGCCGGGCGCCACTGGAGCGCGATGCCTTGTTGCGCGAGCTTGTGGCGCACCAGCAGCAGCACGTCGTCGAAGAGCGCGTTCACGTCGGTTGGTTTCAACTCCGGCTCGCTCCGCCGCGCGAAGGTCAGCGTCTGGTCCAGGATGCGGTTCATCTGGTCCATCTTCTCGCCGATGACGGCGGCGTCCTTGGTGCGCGGGTCGTCCGCGGCGAAGTGGAGGTCAAGCGAGTGGAACAGCATCTTGACAACCGTGAGCGGGTTGCGGATTTCGTGCGCAATCTCCGCGGCGAGCAGGCCGAGCGCGCTGAGCTGTTCGTTCTGGCGGAGTTGCTCTTCGACATCCACGACCTTTTCGTAAAGCTGCGCCTTGCGCACCGCCACGGAGCCGAGGCCGGCCAGCGCCGTCAGCAGCAGGATTTCGTCATCGGAGAAACGGTGCGGTTCGCCGGTATAGACCGACAGCACGCCGACCGCCTCGTCGGTGGAAACGAGCGGCACACTCAACAGCGACACCAAGCCCTCCTGGCGCGCCAGCTCGGTGTGCCGATACTGGTCGCTCTCCTGGACGTTGGGGATGGCCAGGTGGCGCTTGTGGCGCACGACGACGCCGACGAGACAGTCGGCCACTTTGAGGTTTGGCCGCCGCACGTAATCCTCACCCGCGCCGTCGCTCGCCTTCAACTCCAACTCCTCGCGGTCCGGCGTCAGCAACAGCACCGAGCAAAGGCGCGCCCGCATCAGCCGCCGCGCCTCGCGCACGATGTGCCGGAGCACGTCCTCCAGCGTGAGCGGCAGCAGGATGTCCTGGCCGATGGTGATGATCGTCTCCAGTTGCGCGGCGCGCTGGCGGAGCTGGCGGATGAGCCATGCGTTGTGGAGCACGCGCGCGGCCTGCGCTGCCATTGCCAGCAGCAGTTCCTCATCGGCGGCGCTGAACGCTTCGAGCCGGTCGCTGTCCACGTTGAGCACGCCCTGGACCTGGCCCTCAAACTCCAGCGGCACAGCCAGCTCGCTGCGCACGCCTTCGCGCACGGCCACGTAGCGGCGCTCCTGGGACACGTCGCCGACGCGCAACGGCCGGGCATGTTGGGCGACCCAGCCGGTGATGCCTTCGCCAAGGCGCAGTTTGACCTGCATGATCTTCGGTCCCAGCCCGAACGAGTCCTCGATATCCAGCCGGCCGGTGTCGGGATTGAGGATCACCACCGAGCCGCTGTCGGCCTTGGTGACGCGGACGGCCTCGCGCAGGACGAGGCTGACCACCTGGCGCGGGTCGAGCGTGGTGTTGAGCGCGGTGCTGATGTTGTGAAGCACCTGCAACCGCTCGAACCGCTCGCGCAAATCTGAGTCGTCGGTTTTCATTCCGCGTGGTTTCCGAGGCGGCTCAAATCGGCGAACGCGCGGGTCGTGTCAGACGTTCTCCGCGATACGGAGGAGATAATCGCCATAAGCGTTCGGGATGGCGCGGGCCAGCCGCTGCAGTTGCGCGGCGTCAATGAAGCCGAGGCGGTAGGCGATCTCTTCGGGGCAGCAGATCATCAACCCTTGCCGGTCCTGGACCGCTTGCACGAAGTTCGCGGCCTGGAGGAGGGACTCGTGCGTGCCGGCGTCGAGCCAGGCGATGCCGCGGCCGAGCTGCGCCACGCTCAGTTTGCCGCGCGAGAGATAGACGCGGTTGAGATCGGTGATTTCGAGTTCGCCGCGCGGCGAGGGCTTCAGGTTGCGGGCGATCTCCACCACTTCACGGTCGTAAAAATAAACGCCGGGCACGGCGAAGTTGGAGCGCGGCTTCTTCGGCTTTTCCTCGATGTTGATGGCCTTGCCGTCGGCGTCGAACTCAACCACGCCGTAGCGTTCGGGGTCGCGCACCGGGTAGGCGAAGATGGTCGCTCCGTCGGTTGTCTCCGCGCTGACGCGGAGAACTTCCGCCAAGCCGTGGCCGTAGAAAATGTTGTCGCCGAGGATCAGGCAGACGGAGTCGTTGCCGATGAACTCCGCGCCGACCCGGAAGGCGTCGGCCAGACCGCGCGGTTCGCTCTGCTCGGCGTAAACGAATTTCATTCCCCACTGGCTGCCGTCGCCGAGCAGGCGGCGGAATCCCGGCAGGTCGGCCGGCGTGCTGATCACGAGCACCTCGCGGATGCCCGCCAGCATCAGGCAGGAGAGCGGGTAATAGACCATCGGCTTGTCGTAAACCGGCAGGATCTGTTTGCTCGCCGCCATGGTGATCGGATAAAGGCGCGTGCCTTTGCCGCCGGCCAGAATGATGCCTTTCATTTTCCTCCTCGTTTCGCGTAGTTCCGGTCAATCCATTGCTGATAGCCCGCCTGCTGCTGGATGGCGGCGATCCACTCCGGGTGGTCGAGATACCATTGCACCGTCGCGCGCAGGCCCGTCTGCAACGAGTGGCGCGGCGTCCAACCCAGCTCGGTCTTGATCTTCGTGATGTTCATCGCATACCGGCGGTCGTGGCCGGGGCGATCCGTGACATGTTGGATGAGCGATGTATGCGGCCGGTGCGGCGAGGCGGGGAGCAGTTCGTCCAGCAACGCGCAGATGTTGTGGACGATGTCGAGGTTCGGCGGTTGGTTGTCGCCGCCGACGTTGTAAGTCTCGCCGACGCGCCCGCCGTTCAGAATGCTGCGGATCGCCTCGCAGTGGTCCTCGACGTAGAGCCAGTCGCGAATCTGCTGGCCGTCGCCATAGACGGGCAGCGGCCGGCCGTTGATGCCGTTGAGAATCATCAGCGGAATCAGCTTCTCCGGAAACTGGTGCGGGCCGTAGTTGTTCGAGCAGTTCGTGATCGTCACCGGCAGGCTGTAGGTGCGGGCGTAGGCGCGCACCAGATGGTCGCTGGCGGCCTTGGAGGCGGAGTAAGGCGAACTCGGATCGTAGGACGTTGTCTCGGTGAACGCGGGGTCTTTCGGCTTGAGCGAGCCGAACACTTCGTCGGTGGAGACGTGATGAAACCGCGCGGTCGCCGGCTCGATGATCTTGTCCGCGAGCCACGCTTGCCGCGCCGCGTCGAGCATCACCTGCGTGCCGACGATGTTGGTCTGCACGAACAGGCCCGGCCCGTGAATTGAGCGGTCCACGTGCGACTCCGCGGCGAAGTGCGCGATGGTGTCCACCGTGTGCTCGCGCAGAAGCTTGTCCACCAGCGCGCGGTCGCAGATGTCGCCGCGCACGAAGACGTGCCGCCCGTCATCAGGCACCCCCTTCAGGTTCTCCAAGGTGCCGGCGTAGGTGAGCGCGTCGAGATTGACGATCTTCACCGCCGGCTCCACGCGGAGCAGGTAGCGGACGAAGTTCGATCCGATGAAGCCGGCGCCGCCGGTGACGAGAACGGTTTTCATGCGGTCAAGCGGACTTCCAGTTGCGCAGGGCGATGGCGATGGCGTCGTGGACCTCGGTCATCGCGATGCCGACCTTTTCCCGTTTCGTGGCGTCGAGGACGCAGTTGGAGCGGGGCGTTTTCGCAGCCAGCCGCATGAACTCCGCTTCGTCGGCGAAGAAGTTGAACTCCTTCCGGCAGACGCCGCTCTTCTTGATCATCTCCACGATTTCGTGCGTGGTGATCGAGCCGGGGTTCGTCATGTTGTAGGCGCCGAACGGCACGCGCTTGACCCAGCAGGCGACGGCCGCGTGGACGAACTCCTCCAGTTGCGACAGCGAGTTGCGCGCGTCCAGCAACCGCTCGTAGCGCATCACCTTCGTGAGGTAGTTGCGGGGACCGTCCACCTCATTGAACGGAATGCGCAGCCGCCAGATGTAGCAGTTCGGGTCATCAGCCAGCACCTCCTCGCCGAGCGCCTTCGTGCCGCTGTAGAAGCTGCAGTTGTTTTGGCGGAAAGAAAAATTCGGCGGATCGGTTTCCGTGAAACCGCTGCCGTCGGGTTTGGCACCGTTGTAAATGCAACCGGACGACACGTGGCCCCACGGCACGCTTGCGCGCTCGCACGCCGTCCGGATGATGCCCGGCAGCACGGCGTTGCCGAACAGGCACTCGCTCTTGTGCAACTCGCAGGCGTCCACGTTGGGCTTGCCGGTGTAGCCGGCGCAGTTGATGAGAAATTCCGGCCGATGTTCCTTCAAGTAACTGGTCATCTCCGCCAGACCGGTGTAATCGAGGTCCTCCCGTGGGTAAACCTTGCAGGGAATGCCCGCCTGCTCCAGATGAGCGCAGAATCTCGAACCCACGTAGCCGCTGCCGATGAGCAAAATCATGTTTGATTCCAGCCTGTGTCTGATCGCCTTTCGATTGGCTCTTTTCCTTATACCATCAGCCGCATTTGGACAAGTGCCGTTGTGTGGGCGCGGGTCAATGGCGGCAAATCCCGTCGCAATCCGGCGGAAACATTGGCGGAAACAATCGTTGATTTGCGGCGGATGCCTACCTATAGTTCACGGCCCGTTGTGAGCGAAATGAAGAAAAACTCGACCAATGTTCTGCGGCTGGGGTTGCCCAAGGGCAGCCTGCAGGAGTCGGCGTTTGCCCTGATGGCGAAGGCTGGCTTTGTCGTCAACGTCAGCAGCCGCTCGTATGTGCCGCGGATCAACGACCCAGAGATCGAGGTGCGCCTCATCCGCGCGCAGGAAATCAGCCGTTACGTGGAGTTGGGATCGCTCGACGCCGGGCTGACGGGCAAGGACTGGATCGAGGAGAACGCCAGCGATGTGCATGCGGTGGCTGAGATCGCGTTCTCGAAGCAGACGTTGATGCCGGCGCGCTGGGTGCTGGCGGTGCCGAACGATTCGCCGATCAAGAGCGCGAAGGATTTGCAGGGCAAACGGATCGCGACGGAGGTGGTGAACCTCACGCGCCGCTGGCTCAAGCGGCACGGCGTGGAGGCGGAGGTGGAGTTTTCCTGGGGCGCGACCGAGGTGAAGGCCGCCGACCGGCTGGTGGACGCGATTGTGGAGCTGACGGAGACCGGTTCGTCGCTGAAGGCGAACAACCTCCGCATCGTGGACACGCTGACGACCTCCTACCCGCAGCTCATCGCCAACCGCAAGGCGTGGAGCGACGCCTGGAAGCGCCGCAAGATCGAGGTGCTGGTGATGTTGCTCAAAGGCGCGCTGGCGGCGCAGGAGAAGGTCGGCCTGAAGATGAACATCCAGCGCAAGCAGTTGACGAAGTTGTTGAAACAGCTTCCCGCGTTGCGCAACCCGACGGTCAGCACGCTGAGCCAGCGCGGCTGGGTCGCCGTCGAGACGGTCATTGACGAGAGTATTGTGCGGGAGATCATCCCGCAGCTCAAGGCAATCGGCGCCGAGGGCATCATCGAGTATCCGTTGAACAAAGTGGTGGCGTAAGCCGCACAACCCGTTTTTTCCAAACACTGTCCGAAGGAATAGTCCATGGGATCCATCAAAAAACGTCGCAAGGCAAAAATGAATCGGCACAAGCGACGGAAGCGTTCAAAGGCGCACCGTCACATGAAACGCGCGTGGCAGAAGTAAGCCGCGCCGGCGCCCGGCCGGCACGGTGGCCATGAAACGCGCGCGCCGGCACAGGCCGGCGCGCATCGCGGGAAAGAGAGCTTGTGTTGAAAGACCGACAAGGTTTCCGACGCGCAGCCAGCCGGCTCGCGCGAGCGGTGGTTTGTGGCTTGATGCTGGCTGGCGGTGTGTGGTGCAGCGGCGCCGCGGCCACCCAGCCGTCGAAACCGGCGCAACCGCCGGCGACAAAGACCATCAAGCGCGTCACAAACGGCAACACCCTCCAACTCTCTCCCAACGCGCAGGCGCGGGCCGAAGCGATGGCGCACTACGCCGCGGGCCAACTCTACGAGTTGCGGCGGGAACCGGAGCGAGCCATGTCCGAATACGAGGCTGCGCTGAAGCTGGATCCGGGCCAGGCGGAACTGGCCGCCAAGCTCGGCGCGGAGTATCTGCGGCGCAAGCAGAACGACAAGGCGCTCGCCGTGCTGACCAAGGCGGCGGCGGCGAACCCCAAGCGTTACGAACTCCAACTGTTGCTTGGCATCGCCTACCAGAGCGCGGAGAAGAAGGACAAGGCCGGTGCCGCTTCCCGGAACGCGGAAAAGAAAAACAAAGCCGTTACCGCTTACACCGCCGCCAGCAAGCTCGACCCGCTCCAGATCGGCCCGTATCAGTCGCTCGTCAGTTGTTATCTCCGCGACCAGAAGATGGCCGACGCGCTCAAGACGCTGGAGCGCGCGTTTGCGCAGAAGAGCGACAGCGCCCCCTATTGGGCGACGCTCGGCGACCTCTACGCGCTGACGATGCGCAGCCCCGACGCCGAGAAAGCCGCCAAGACCGTTTACAAGCAGAAGCCCAAGACCGACCGCGCCGTCGAGTGCTACGAGAAAGCGCAGCAACTCGTCCCGGCGGACTTGTCCGTCCCGTTCCGTCTGGCCGGTTACTACGTCATGACCGACCGCGCCGACCAGGGCATCGCCATCTACAAGAAGCTGCTGGAGAAGCGGCCCGACGCGATGGATGTCCGCGAGCGGCTTGCCTACGCCTACGCCGCGAAGAAGGAGTTCACGCAGGGCGCGGTGCAGATCGAGGAGGTGGTCAAGCGCATGCCCTTGAACTGGGAGGTCTATCTGCGACTTGGCAGTTTTTATGAAGACGCCAAGATGCTCGACCGCGCCCAGGCGAACTACGAACAGGCGCTGATCCTGAACCCGAAGGAACTCCAGCTTTACCTGCGCGTAGCCCGGCTGCAAGTGGCGCAGAAGCATCCCAAGGAGGCGCTCCAGACATTGCAGCGCGCCAAGGACCGTTTCCCCACCACCGCGCGCGTTCCTTATTTCCACGGGCTGATCTACAGCAACATGAAGGATTACGCGAAGGCCGTGGAGGCGTTCTCGCAGGCGGAGGCGGTGGCCAAGGCGCGCACCGAAGACAAGGAGCTGATGGACAGCGCGTTTTACTTCTACTACGGCGCCGCCGCCGAACGCGCCGGGAAATTCGACCTTGCCACCGGCCTCTTCCGCCAGTCCATCAAGCTGAATCCCGACAACGACGAAGCCTGCAACTACCTCGGCTACATGTTCGCCGAGAAGAGCGTCAACCTGAAGGAAGCCGAGGACCTGGTCAAACGCGCGCTGAGGATGCAGCCGAAGAACGGCGCGTTCCTCGACAGCCTCGGCTGGGTTTACTACCGCAAGGGCGACCACCGCAAGGCGCTCCAATACGTCGGCGAAGCGGCCAAGAGCGACGCCGCCAAGGAAGACGCCACCGTCTTCGAGCATCTCGCCGACATCTACCTCAAGCTCGGCAAGAAAGACCTCGCCCGCGAACAACTCCGCAAGGGTCTCGAAATCGAGCCGAAAAACAAATCCGTCACCGAAAAACTCAAGACGCTCGGTGACGCCCCGCCGAAAAAGCCCGCGCCCTCCGCCGTGCCGGCCAAACCGTGACCGCCGGAAAAACGAGCGGCGCGCCGACTGCCGTCAACGCGCCGCTGCGCCACATCCGCTTTGGAAATCAGGTCACTCGATATTGATGACGTCCTTGCCGGCGAAGCCCGTGCCGTCCACCGGTTTTGCGATCGAGAATTTGTCCGACACCTCCACCACTTCGATCCGGCCGTATTTCGTGGTCTTGCCGCCGAGGTTCAGGCCCGTCTCCGGGTCAATCAGCGCCTCGCCCGGATGGTAGCAGGCAAAGCGGTCGCCCGGCTTCACGCCGAAGTTCGAGCCGGCGTTGATGTAGATTTTGTCGGCGTCGGCTTTCACGATCCGGCCCTGCCACGGCACCCGCTCCAGCCGCGAGGAAATCGCCGCCACCGCCTGGTTGAGCGCGTCAACCACCGCGTCGCCCAGCGGCGTCTTCTTCAGGCCGCCCAGCCCGCCGCGGAAGTCGCCGGAGGTGAAGCCGAACGCCAGGCCCGACTTGCGCGCGATGCCTTTGATCTGCTGCGAGTCGAGCACCTGGCCGCTGGTGGTGTCAACGATCCGCAACGCAATGTCCACCTGCGCCGTGCCGCCGCTGGCGCCGATGTTGAATCCCTTGAAGCCGAACGCCGCGCCGCCGTCCGAAGTGTGTGTGTCCACGTGGAGGATGCTGCCGGTGACCTGGATTTGCGCCGTCAGGATTTGGCCGATCTTCGGTCCGCTGGCCGTCTCCGCCGTGCGCCCGCTCACCGCAAAATCCTGCTCCTTGATCACGTTCGAGATTTCCGCGCGCTCCACGACGATGAACTGGCCGCACTTGATCAACGCGTCGGTCAGCGCGTCGGCAAAACCGGTGCCGAGTTCAATCTGGCCGCGAAAATTGGATTTGTTGTCGAAGTGCGTGACGGCAATCCGCTTCTTCAACATCGGCCCACCCATCGGCGGCGCGACGGGAATCGCGCGGACAACTTTCGGCTCCTGGGCGTGGACCAGCGCCACCGCGACGATCAGGCCCGCTACTGTAGTCAAAGTTCTCATGGCAATCGGTTTCTTTCTCATGGCTTGTTGTTTCTTCAGACGTGGCAGAATCTAGTTTCTTCAACCCCTCCTGACAACCAATCATTGCGCCCGCACGCTGGCGTCAATCCACCGCAGATAGTCCGCCTGCCCGGCGGCCAGCGGCAGCGCGATGATCTCCGGCACCTGGTAGCTGTGAAGCTGCTTCACTGCCCGCTCCACCGCCCGAAACTTGCTGCGGCGCGTCTTCATCACCAGCAGCCACTCGCGCGCGTGGTCCATCTTCCCTTCCCACCAGTAATGCGACTCGACGCCGGGGACGATGTTCGCGCAGGCCACCAGTCGCTGCTCCAGCAACGCCCGCGCGATCCGGCGAGCTTCCGGCCGCGAGCCGGCGGTAACGAAGACGACACAGTAAGCATTGGCAGCACTCATGGAATCCTTTCGAGCACGTCGGTTAGTTCGCTTAGGTCGTGGATGATAAACTCCGCCTCGTGCGCCCACTCCGGCACGTTGTCGTTGATAAGCAGCACGCCCCGCGCGCCGGCGTCCCGGGCACAACGCAGGTCGTGGACGTAATCGCCAACCACCAGCATTTCCGCCGGCTCCAGTCCCCACCGTTGCGCCAGCGCCAGCACCGGCTCCGGCGACGGCTTGTGCGGCCCGTCTTCGCGCGTCAACGTCGCATCGAAGCGCAGGCTGAACTTGGCCAGCACGGTCTTCACCGACCTGCGGGAGTTGCGCGTCAACAGGCCGAGCTTGATGCCGCGCGCCCGCAGCGCGTCGAGCAACTCCGCCGCGCCGGGCTGCAACGTGGCGTTCACGGCGGCGTCTTCCTCAAAGCGGTGCAGGATGCTCTCCAGCCGCCGCCGCTCGGCGTCGTCCACGGATTTGAGATGGTCCACAATGTCGTCCACCATGATGCCCAACTCACGTCGTAGCGCCTGGAAATCAATGTGCGGCTCCGTCAACGTGCCGTCCATGTCGAAGATGATGCCGCGAATCATAGGGGTCGTAAGTTGGAAGCTTCGACCGGTTTGGCTTGCGCGATCCAGCCGCCGCCGAGCATCAAGTCGCCGTCGTAAAACACCGCCGCCTGGCCCGGCGTGACGGCGCGCTCCGGTTCGGCAAACCGCACGCGGACGCGCACGCCGCCGTCGAACGGCTCAAGGGTCGCGGCGGAGCCTCGGTGCTGGCTGCGAATCTTCACACTTGCCTCGCGCGGCTGCTCCGGCGCGGCGATGGAAACCCAGTTGCACCGCTCGACGAGGCATTCCGCGCACGCCAGCGCGGTGCCGTCGCCGACGATCACGCGATTGCTCGGCGCGTCGAGCGCGATGACATACAGCGGCCGGCCCGTGGCGATGCCCAGCCCGCGCCGCTGGCCGATGGTAAAGAATTCCACGCCCGGATGCCGGCCGAGCACGCGGCCGGCGGTGTCCACGATGTTGCCCACATGTTCCGCCACGCCCGCTGCGCGCAGAAACCGCCGGTAATCGTCGGCGACGAAACAAATTTCCTGGCTCTCCTCTTTCGTCGCAACCTT
>Ga0163199_1001384_pt1 | contig 15168 bp, 17 predicted proteins | sample PL_2010_150m_FD_113537 | JGI IMG/M metagenome (GOLD analysis project Ga0163199, IMG submission 113537) | Freshwater microbial communities from Powell Lake, British Columbia, Canada to study Microbial Dark Matter (Phase II) - PL_2010_150m | ecosystem: Environmental > Aquatic > Freshwater > Lake ... | reverse complement strand
CGTGATGGTGGGTGGTGAAGAGTTGCTCAACTCGCGCACCGTGATCATCTCTGGCCCATTGCGTGATGCATTGAAAGTTGCGCGTGATAGCGGCAATACCGCTGTCTTGGTGGCCTACGACGGTCTGGCAAAAGCGGTGTGTGTGGTAGCCGACAAACCTAAAACCAATAGTGCTGCAGCAATTGCTTCGTTACGCGAGCTTGGTTTACGACCCGTGTTGCTCACTGGCGACAATTTGGCAACCGCACTTGCCGTTGCAGAGCAAGTGGGTATCGATACCGATGATCAACATGTAATCGCTGGAGTATTGCCTGCAGAAAAAGTGCGAGTGGTTGCCGACTTGCAAGAGCGAGGTTATGCAGTTGCGATGGTTGGCGACGGAGTGAATGATGCGGCAGCTCTTACACAAGCCGACGTGGGCATAGCGATGGGCACTGGCACCGATGTGGCGATGAGTGCAAGCGACCTGACAATTGTTAGTGGTGACTTGCGATTGGTTGCAGACGCAATTTTGTTGTCACGCGCCACGCTGCGAACGATCAGTGCCAATGTGTTTTGGGCATTTGCCTACAACGCCGCTGCGATTCCACTCGCAGCACTTGGATACATGAACCCAATGTGGGCCGGGCTTGCGATGGCGCTGTCAAGCGTGTTTGTCGTGACCAACTCGTTGCGATTGCGCAGTGCAAAACTCAGCCAGCACACTGCATTTGTTCACGCAACTCGCTAAGTGCATCACGTCTCCAGCTGCGCACTGTGCGGATATTGACACCAGCATCTTGCGCTATTGATTGAAAACTCTGGCCATTGGCGAGTTGTTGCAACAAGTCAATTGAACGGGGGGTTACATTCCACTTTGCAGCTTCAGTGAGTAGGTTGCCGAGTTCTTCTTCTGAGTTGGGTTGAACTTCTGGAGCTGCCACCATGTCAATCACGTCGTCTCCCCATGCAACTGCGAGTTGCTTGAGGCGACTGTCGCGCACGAATGCGAAGTACTCGGAGTCACGCACCAAATTGGATGCGATCTTTGCAGGGCGTTTTTGTAATGGGTATGTACGGATCAATATCCAGGCTTGGGCAACTGTTTCTACGAGAGCCTCATCAAACCCACCGCGCACCAATTTGCCTCGACGTGCAGCGACGGCAATGAGGGGTGGCAAAAGTCGCTGCAAGACGATACGAGTAGCAAGCTCGTCAGTGGCTGCACGAACGACGAGTTTGAGCAAATACTGATCGCCTACAGAATCTGTTGCCTCGAGGCCGAACCCTGCGCGAATCAGCACTTCGTCCAGATTGGTCACACGCTTACCGGGAAGTCGCCAATCGTTCACCTGTTTGAGTGTGGAAGGCGCAACCGAAATAGCTGTCCATTCCTGCACGAGTGTGCGAACCATTGGCGACTTGCCCGCTGGATGAATGATGGATGTTGGTCTGGCGAACGGAAGTGCTGTTTGTGTGGTCATGCAGATGATGATCCGCACAGCACTCACCGCAGTTCTCACTGCAAACCACACCGCAAGTACGAACACAAGCAACATTGTGAATGCCAATAGTGCAAAGATGAAGAACTATGAGAATTACATTGCCTTCAGGTACGCCAGCCGAGATCGATTTAAGTGTTGACAACCCAGTAATGGGGCTTGTGATCATGCCAGACATCTTTGGTCTCAGATCGCTCTTTGATGAGCTCGTTGCGCGATTGGCGCGTGAGTGGAACATGGCAGTCATTGCTATCGAGCCATTTCCAGGTCAAGACTTGTCAGCCGACATCGCCGATCGGATGGCACAGATGCCACTCTTGAGTGACGATGTCATTCTGCGCGACATGCATGAAGCGGCCGATGCGCTTGGCGTTGATCGAGTTGGTTTGATGGGGTTTTGCATGGGCGGAATGTATTGTCACAAAGCCGCGCGAAGTGATCGGTTTGTGCGCATCTCGTCGTTTTACGGAATGATTCATGTGCCAGAAGGTTGGCTTAGCGCCACTCAGGCAGATCCACTCAACATTCTCGTGAACGGTCATGCCGATCGAGTGTTGGCAATTATTGGATCATTGGATCCGTATACACCTGCAGATCAGGTTGTTGAATTGCGAGCAGCCGGTGTGACTGTGCAGGAATACCCTGAGGCGGTACACGGTTTTGCACATGATGCACTACGCCCTGCGCATCGAGCACTAGATGCTGCTGATGCGTTTAGTCGCTCACGCGACTGGTTGCTCGCTAAATAGGTGTAGCGAACTAGCTGGAGCGAACTGTCATGCGATCGCGCATGATGATGTGATAGCGACGATCTTGCTGCTTGAGCCAGCCAAGTCGAATAAAACTTGCGATTGCTTTGTTGACACGTTCGCGTGAAGCACCGACCATTCCAGCCAACTCTTCTTGAGTGACAGGCAGTACGAAATCGTCGCTGCCGCCGGAGAGTTCGAGCAAGCGTTTTGCAGTGCGACCAGTGACATCAAGAAACACGCTGTCGGCCAACACTTCGTCCATGACGCGCAATCGGGTGGCGAGCAACTTTGTAACGCCCCACAACATTGTTGGATGAGCGTGCATCTGGGTGACTACTGGTTCATACGGAATACGCAAGACAGAACTTGTCTCGATTGCCCGTGCCATAGCGCTTCGTGGGCCATTGTCGAGCACGCCAAGTTCACCAAACAAGTCGCCATCTTCCATGAGTGCCAGCATGCTCTCGCGACTATCGAGCGGTTTGTTGCCAATGGCGATAGCGATGCGACCGCTGAGTACAACAAACAGAGCATCAGGTTTGTCGCCCTCATTAAACAGCACATCTCCACGTTGGAGGGTTTGAGTTTTGGCCGACAAAGCAATTGCTGTCAGTGCTTCGACTGGTGTTTCAGCGAAGAACGCAGTGTTGGAGAGGATCTCTTCGTGTGTCATGAAGATATGACGGTACTACCCTAAATGAGCGTGACAACCTGGCCTAACGAGATTATTTGGACAATCATCGTGGCCGCTGGATCGGGCGCCAGATTTGGGAGCCCCAAGCAATTTACAATGCTCGGCGATCGACGCGTCGTGGATTGGTCGATTGCTACCGCAAGCGCAGTGAGTGCCGGTGTGGTTGTGGTGTTGCCGCCAGGTGAGGCACTGACCGACGGTCAGGTTGCGGGTGGTGAGACCCGCAGTGAATCGGTGCGCTGTGGACTACAGGCGGTTCCACTGGAAGCAACAATTATTTGTGTGCACGATGCAGCCAGACCATTTGCGACTGAACATTTGTTTAGGGAGACTATTGCTCAAGTGCACATGGGAGCAGATGGAGCAGTGCCAGCAATTGGCGTGACCGACACCATTAAGCAAGTGGATGCGCAGAACGTAGTGGTCAATACCCCAGACCGATCGTCGTTGGTTGCCGTGCAGACTCCACAAGTATTTCGCGCTTCGATTTTGCGTCAGGCGCACGCGGGCTGTCCTGAAGGTACCGATGATGCAACGTTGGTGGAGTTGCTTGGCAAGCGAGTTGTCGTGGTGGCGGGCGAAGCACTCAATCGCAAACTCACGGCTCCAGAAGACTTGGAATGGGCCCGCGCTGCCGCGCGGACCGAAGTGTAGGAAGGCGACTATGGCTACCGGAATGCGTGTTGGTCAGGGTTTTGATATTCACCGCTTTGAAGATGCTCCAAGCGGTCGTGTTTTGGTATTGGGCGGCGTCCAATTTGCGGGTGAGCGTGCACTTGTTGGTCATAGCGATGCAGATGTAATTGCTCATGCAATCGCAGACGCGCTTCTTGGTGCGGCATCGCTTGGTGATATCGGCCAACACTTTCCAGACACTGACCCCAAATGGGCTGGTGTTGATTCGTTGCTGTTGTTGTCACATGTAGTGACGTTGGTGAAGCAAACCGGTTTTGAGATTGGCAATGTGGACTGCAGTGTTGTGTGCGAAAAGCCAAAGCTTGCACCTCATCGTGATGAGATGCAACGTAAACTCATCAATGTGGTTGGCGCTCCTGTTTCTGTAAAAGGACGTCGAGCAGAAGGTCTTGGGGCGCTTGGTCGCCAAGAAGGAATTGCCTGCTGGGCAGTATGCGTAATTGAGCGAGTGGCACAATGAAGCCTCGCGATTCGCGACCGGGCAAGGGCCCGCGCAGCGGAGCAACAAGTAGTAATAAGCGCACAGCTGCGGGCGGAACCAGCCGCAGTGCTGCAGGCGGTAGCAAGCGCGCAGCCGCGGGCGGAACTAGCCGAAGTGATCCTCGCGATGCACGTCGTGATCCACGAGACGCAAAGCGGCCATCTCGTGACGCGAAATATGCGCCACGCGCAGCCGTCAACACCAAGCGCAGTCGTCCTCCAGTGCGCGAGCACACTGGGCCGCGAGCACCCCGACCAGATCAGCATGGTCTCGGAGGATCACAGATTGAAGGCCGTCAAGCCGTTCGCGAATTGTTGATCGCGCAGCGCCGACGCACATTTGAAATTTGGGTCTCAAATGATTTGGACGAGAACGACGTGATCAACGACATCCTTGCGTTGGCCGCAGACCAGCGTGTTCCCGTGCGTCGAGTACCGCGAAAAGAAATTGAGAAAGAAGCACGCAGCGAAGCACCACAAGGTGTACTTGCAATGGCTGCACCAATTCCAGATGTTGAACTTGGAGATTTACTTGCGCCGCGTAAAGGAAATATTCCTGCATTTTTGGTAGCGATCGATGGAGTCACCGACCCGGGCAACCTTGGTGCAATCTTGCGCTCGTGTGATGGCGCAGGTGTGCATGGAGTGATTTTGCCTCGTCATCGCGCGGTGCATATCACGCCAACCGCAGCAAAGTCTGCAGCGGGTGCTGCAGAGTATGTGCCGATGTGTGTTGTAGGTGGTTTGCCAACTGCGCTCAAACAAATGAAAGACGCTGGAGTATGGATCGTTGGTTTAAGCGATGCTGCGGAAAAAAATATTTTTGAGATTGGCGAGTTGACTTCCGAACCAATTTGCTTGGTCTTGGGTGCTGAAGGCGCTGGGTTGTCGCGACTCGTCAAAGAGCGTTGCGACTTATTAGTGAATATTCCAATGGGCGGGTCATTATCATCACTCAATGTTTCAGCTGCTGCAGCGCTTGCAACATACGAAGTAGTTCGTTCACGCGTTGCGAAGTCCAAATAATTCGCTGTAACCTAGACGAGCCGGGTTAGCTCAGAGGCAGAGCAACCGCCTTGTAAGCGGTAGGTCGTGGGTTCAATTCCCACACTCGGCTCCACTACATCAGGTACGGTTGTTGGTATGAGCCAAGAACAACGTCGTCCTCGCCGCGAACCAATTCAACGCGGTTCTTCCATTAATTCAACAATGTCGATAGTTATTGCGGTTGTTGCCGTTCTGTTGGGGTTTCTTATTTTGCGCGACATTCGGGGAGGTGGCAACACAGCACCGGCGGCAACCGAAGGGGAAACTTCTGAAACTGTCGTCACCGATACAGTTCCTGTCGAGACAACAGTTGCGGTCACTATTCCGCTCACGGCATTCAAGATTCAGATCGCCAACGCCTCAAAGGTTGCCGGCAGCGCCGGACAGTTGACCACCGAATTGCAAGGGCGAGGTTTCATCGTGCAACCCGCAATGAACGCGAGTGAACCCACACCAAAACTCACAGCAACAGTGGTCTACTACTTGCCGGGTAGCGAAGGTCAGGCAGCACTTGTTGCAGCCGAGCTTGGTGGTGTAGCGACTGCTGTCATGCCGGCACCGATACCAACGGAAACTGGGAAGCTTGGCGAAGCAAGCATTTTGATTTTGCTCGGTACTGATGTCGCTGGCAAACCACTAGCTTCACCGGTACCGACTGTGCCTGTCGCCCCTGCGGTAGTCGATCCAAATGCGCCAACCACTGTTGCTGGCGGCTGATTTAGCCAATCGTTTGTAACGGTGAGTTGAAGCGACGAATAATCGTCGCTGCAGCTTGCTCAATGCACATTAATGGTTGCCTGAATGCTTGTTGCTCGCCAAAGTTGGCTATCAAACTGAAAGAATCGATGCGTTCTTGAGCGCTTGAGTCTGCGCCACCACAAATAACAACAACAGGTTTGTTGAATTGTTGTGCCAGTTGTTGTACACCCCCAACAACCTTGCCGTCAAAACTCTCGTTGTCTAAATATCCTTCGCCGGTAATGACCAAGTCGCATTGAGCAACTTGCTCGTGTAGGCCAACTTCGTCGGCGACCACGTCAAAACCGGGAACAAGGTGTGCGCCAAGTGCGCCAAGTCCGCCTGCAAGTCCGCCAGCCGCACCACCACCAACGAGTTGAGAAACGTCAACGCCGTATTCGCGCAAGTACGACTGCTGTAATTGCTCGAGCCGACCAGTAAGAAATTCGATCTGCACAGGTGATGCACCCTTTTGTGCTCCAAAAAGTTTGGCAGCGTCACTGAAGAGTGCGCGCACGTCGCAAGCCACCACAAATTCGGTGCCGCGCAGTCGCGCCGGTGTACTGATTGCGCGTATCGCACCGAGACCGCCATCGACGGTTGCCGAACCGCCGACACAAACAATGATCCGTTTAGCCCCATCGTTGAGCGCAGTGTCAATCAGTTGACCGGTACCAATAGTGGACGCCGCGATGACGTCGTTCTTTTTTGGGCCACCGACCAATAACAGCCCTGAAGCAAGCGCCATTTCGATAACGGCAGTATCTCCAGCGAGACGCCATTGTGCCTCGACAGGATTGCCAAGCGGGTTGGTTACTCGAGATGTGCGATTTGGTCCGCCGAGTGCGTCAAGTGTTCCTTCTCCTCCGTCTGCAATTGGCGCTTCAATGCAGTCGACTCCCAACTCCCAACACGCATGACCGATTGCAGATGCAACCTGTGCCGCCGAGGCCGTGCCACGAAACTTGTCGACAGCCGCAAGTACTCGCATGTCGTACAGGATAGGCAAACTTTGTATGGGTCGAGGGTCTACTATGAATTTGATGTATCTACGAGGCAGGCTTCAATGGTCGCTTCTCGTGATATCGGTACTCAGCGGAGTAATTGCCGTGTTGCTCTCGCGTGGTGGAGGTGAGCCAAAGATCGTGGTTCCAACAACTGTTTCAACGTCGATTCCTGCATCAACCACAACGCTGTACGTAGAGCCGGTGTATTACACAGTCCTACCAGGTGACTCACTGTTTGCTATTTCCAAAAAATTTAACTTAAACATGGCCGAGTTAATGGCTATCAACAACATCACTAACCCCGACAAGGTCAACGCTGGCGAAGTAATTCAGTTGCCAGTTGCGACAGGTTTCATTCCTGTTGCACCGTCAACAACGATGAATCCTTAACCGCGTCGTTGACGCACGATCTCTGCTATCTCGCGCATGATACGAGCGATGTCAAAATCTTTCGGTGTATACACCGCGGCGATGCCGAGCGCTCGCAATGAGTCCCGATCGTCTTCGGGAATAATTCCTCCCAGAATAACTGGTGCGTCAACACCGAGTTGTCGTAGTTCGTGCAAAACATCGGGAACAAGTTGCAGATGCGAACCTGACAAAATCGAGAGCCCAATCACATCGGGATCTTCGTCGCGTGCAGAAGCAGCGATTTGCGCTGGCGTGAGGCGAATGCCGGAATAGACAACTTCCATGCCCGAGTCTCGAGCCGCAACAGCAATTTGTTCGGCGCCACTTGAGTGCCCATCGAGGCCTGGCTTGGCAACCAAAAACTTTGGTGGTCCACCTGGGATTGTGCGCACAAGTTCGGCCACATCGGCGAGCTGTTTGGTACGACGGCCGGCTGCAGCACCAACACCAGTAGGGGCTCGGTACTCGCCAAAGACTTCGCGCAGCACTTGGCTCCACTCACCCGTAGTGCCACCAGCCTTGGCCAGAGAAATTGAGGCATCCATCAAGTTGGAAGTGCCAGTTGCTGCGGTGCGCAATTGGTCGAGTGCTTGTTGCACATCGGCGTTATTGCGTTGTTTTCGCCAAGCCACAACGTCGTCGACAAGTTGCTGTTCGACAGTGTGATCAACTTTGAGAATATTGTTTGCGCCATCGAGTGGCGAGGGTGTTGATTCTGTAAAGCGATTGACGCCTACAACTACTTGTTCGCCAGATTCGATACGGCGAGTGCGGTCGGCCATTGATGAAACGAGACGACCCTTCAGTTCGTCTACCGACTCGAAAGCACCACCGCGAGAAAGAATTTCTTGCAACTCGGTCCACGCGGCGTCGCGAAGTTCGGCGGTGCGTGCCTCGATCACATGCGAGCCAGTGAAGATGTCTTCGTATTCGAGAATGTCTGTTTCATAGGCGAGCACTTGTTGCATGCGCAGCGACCACTGTTGATCCCATGGGCGCGGCAGCCCGAGGGCTTCATTCCACGCCGGCAATTGCACACTTCGTGCACGAGCCGACTTCGACAACGTAACGGCAAGCATTTCAAGCATGATGCGCTGCACATTGTTTTCTGGCTGTGCTTCGGTGAGTCCCAGCGAATTGACTTGTACTCCATAGCGGAAACGACGAGCGCGTTCGTCGGTGATGCCGTAGCGCTCGCTGCCTATGCGGTCCCACAACTCGGTAAAGGCGCGCATCTTGCACAGTTCTTCGATAAATCGAATGCCGGCATTGACAAAAAACGAGATGCTTGCAAAAACTTGTGGAAACGCTTCATCGGAAACATGGCCGCTTGCGCGTACGGCATCCAAAATGTCGATGGCATTGGCAAGCGAGAATGCGATCTCCTGTACTGGAGTAGCACCAACTTCTTGCAAGTGATACGAGCACACATTCATCGGGTTCCACTTCGGTGCATTACTGGCGCACCAAGCAATCATGTCGACAATGATGCGACGCGAGGCTGCGGGTGGAAAAATGTATGTGCCACGCGACAAATATTCTTTGAGAATGTCGTTTTGTGTGGTACCTCGCAAATCTGTTGCCGGAGTGCCTTGTTCGGCTGCGTTGGCAACATATAACGCGAGCATCCATGCAGCAGTTGCGTTAATGGTCATCGACGTGTTCATCTGCGCAGGCGGAATCTGTTGCATCAGCGTGCGCATATGACCCAGGTGCACGACCGGCACGCCGACTTTGCCGACTTCTCCGCGAGCAAGTACATGATCTGGGTCGTATCCCGTTTGCGTGGGCAAGTCGAATGCGATTGACAGGCCGGTTTGTCCCTTAGCGAGGTTATTGCGATACAGCTCGTTGGAGGCCTCAGCTGTGGAGTGCCCAGAATAGGTGCGGATCAGCCAGGGCTCGTCGCGGCGACTCATACGACAAGGTTAGAGGTTGATGGCCTCGCCAAGACGATGCAGGTAATCGTCGCGAGGAATTTCGGTAGCCCCAAGCGAGAGCAGGTGGGGAGTAACCCACTGCACATCGAGTAACGACATTGTCGAATTTTGCATCATCTTGACGAGGTGCATGAGCGCGACTTTTGAGGCGTCGCGCTTGAGATGGAACATTGATTCACCCGCAAAGAGGCCATTCACACGAACACCGTATAAGCCGCCAACGAGCACACCGTTCTCGTCGAATGTTTCAAAACTGTGAGCCCAACCAAGTTCGTGCAGTGTCACGTATGCATCAATGATGTCGTTGGTGATCCATCCGCCCTCTCGGTTGGGCACGGCGCACCCGCGCATCACCCGTTCAAAACATGTATCGATGCGAACCGAATATTTGCGCGCACTGTTGCGCATCGATCGAGTAATGCGTAGTTGATCGAGTGGAAGAACTCCGCGCATCATTGGAGACCACCAACCCATGTCAGGATTTCTGTCTGGAATGTCGCTAGACATTGGAAACACTCCGCTGCGATAGGCCTGAATCAATGTTGCTGGCTCCAAATCAGCACCGCGCCCAATGATGTCGTACTGGGGCCATTCAACTGACGGCGGAAAATTCCAAGCAGACAGACCAACCTCGACGGGCGGGTCATTCCAAGACGTCATACGCCACGGTACATCTGGCGCAACGAGATCTAGTAAGTAAAGAATCCCTGCTTGGTCTTGCGGCCCAGTTTGCCTTCGGCCAACAATTTCTTGAGTGAGTCGGCAGGCTCGAGATGACTTTGCTGAAATTCACTCCGCAAAGCATTGAGAATAGACACCGTCGTATCGATGCCAATGAGATCGAGCAACGCAAATGGTCCCATCGGGAAATTGCAACCACCCTTCATCGCGGTATCGATGTCTTCCATAGATGCGGTCTTGGCTTCAAGCATGTGTACGGCATTGTTGAGATATGGGAACAACAATGCATTAACGATGAAACCTGCTCGGTCAACAACCTGTACAGGATCCTTGGCACATGCAACTGCAAATGCTGTTGCAACAGAGATGGTGTCGTCACTTGCGGTGATTGGTCGAATCACTTCAACAAGCGACATCATCACCGCTGGATTGAAAAAGTGAATACCGCAAACTTTGTCCGGACGATTTGTTGCCTGAGCCATTGCGACAACTGGCAACGTGCTGGTGTTGGTAGCAAGGATGGCTGACGGTTTAACGATTTTGTCGAGTTGCGCAAACAGCTCTTGTTTTGGTGCGAGTTCTTCAACAATCGATTCAATCACGAGGTCGCAATTGGCGAGTGCAGATATTTGATCGGTGATGCTGATGTGCGACAAAATTTCTGCGCGTTGTTCTTCGGTCATCTTGGCTTTTGCGACTTGCTTCGCAAGATTGTTCTCAACTGCCCCAAGCATCGACTGTGCGCCAGCCATGGTGCGCGAGCGAACGACAACGTTGATTCCGGCACGAGCAACTACTTCGGCAAGACCAGAGCCCATGATGCCAGAGCCACAGACGCCCACAAGCTGTGGAAGTGGGGCAGGACTGGCTGGTGTTACGTCTCGAGTTGTTGGTGAAGTCATAGCGAGCAACCGTAGTCAAAGAGGTCGGTAATTTACCAACTGGTAATCGAAGAGATGTCTGGGCGTTACCGATGCTGGATAGGTTTTCCCTCATGGCAAACACGCATGTTGAGGACATTGTCAATCATCCGAGTCGGATTATCGGTCTGGCGGCTGTGCACAACTTTCGTGACCTGGGCGGCTATCCAACTTCATCTGGGCACATCACAAAGTGGCGAACTTTGTTTCGTTCGGACGGTTTGCATCGTCTGCGCGGTGCTGATGACATGGCTCAAGTACAGCAATTGGGCTTGAAGGCGGTCATCGATTTGCGTACCGAGCGTGAACAGCGCGAGCAAGGAATTTTTCCTACCGCAGAGATTGCAGTTGACTTCCACCACTTATCAATCGTTGATGTGACATGGTCTGACACGGAAACTCCGGAGTTTGACGACGAAGTTGAGTTTTTGGTGTGGGGCTATCGCGACATGCTTGAAATTGGATCGGGTCGATTTGCAGATGCGATGGACGTGCTTTCGCAGGCAAATTCGCTTCCAGCGGTTTTCCATTGTGCTGCCGGCAAAGATCGCACGGGTATTTTGGCAGCGTTGTTGTTGTCAAGCATTGGCGTCGACGATGCGCACATCAGTGCAGATTATGGATTAACTCAAGATGCAGTGCAGCGAACAATTGCATGGGCGCAAATCCACCGACCCGAAATGGCAGAAAGATATGCCACAATGCCCAAGGCGTATTTGGCAGCAGACCCACGCGCAATGCAAATAATCTTGAGCGAGTTGGCTCAACAACACGGTTCGGTGCGCAACTATGTGCGCGAAATCGGCGTTGCCGACAGCACCGTTGATGCCTTAAGTGATCTGCTGCTTGAACCGCGCTCAGCGGACAAGAGTTAGCTGACGATGATTGAGACGTTGAGGATGATCAAGTCTTCTGCTGGTGGAACACCGTTAGCAGCTGGATCTGTATTGGACGCAGCGTTGAGTGCTGGAACTGTTTGCTCAAGGCCTTCGGTGACCTGACCGAACAGTGTGTAGTCGGGGTTAAGTGCCGCGCCGTCTTCACCTGTGATGATGAAGAACTGACTCCCGTTTGTATTTGGTCCAGAGTTGGCCATAGCGATTGAACCGATTGTGTATTCGCCCTTTGCGGGGAGTTCGTCGGCAAATGAATAGCCAGGACCACCAGAGCCAGTTGCGGTTGGGTCGCCACATTGCACAACAAAGTTGGTGATTGCGCGGTGACATTTCGTGTCGTCGAAATACTTGTAACGGGCGAGCACAACGAAGTTGTTGGTTGCAATGGGTGCTTTGATTGGGTCGAGCACAATTGAAAACTCGCCCTTATTTGTCAGAACAATGGCCGTGTACGTCTTGCCATCTTCGAGACACATTGGAGGTGCTTTTTCAAACTTGGAAACACGAGTCTCTGACATATCGGCTGCTGGACAAGGAGTATCTCCCGTAATTTCGCGTCCTTCAAGCGTTGGCGCAATGGTGTCTTCGCCCAGATCGATGACTGCCTTGGTGTCGGTAGGGGCAGAAGAGTCACCTGTTGTACCGCCAGAAACTCTGATAATGAGCACGACGCCAACAATGACTCCAACAACGGTGAGTGCACGAATGATGTTCTTGCGCACCTTTTGCTTTTGACCCTGTTTGGCGAGGCCATCAAGCTTTTGGCGGCGGTTTTCTTTTTTGCGAGTTCGTTTGTCGGTGCCCATAGTTTTAAAAGGATACTCGCGCAGAGGTAGCGTAAAGAGCCTGTGGCGCTCCTTGTTCAAAAATATGGTGGCACTTCGGTCGCTGATCCAGACCGAATGCGCAATGTTGCTCGCCGAATAGCCGACGCCAGAGCCAAAGGTCACGACGTTGTAGCGGTTGTGTCTGCAATGGGTAAGGCAACCGACAATCTGGTCGAATTAGCACGTCAAGTTTCAAGCAATCCGCAAGGCCGCGAGATGGACATGCTTCTCACAACTGGCGAGCGAATCTCGATGTCGTTGTTGTGCATGGCGCTCCACGATGTGGGTTGTGACGCGGTGAGTTTCACGGGAAGCCAAGTGGGCATCATCACCGACACCTCGCACACCAAAGCAAAGATTTTGGAGATCAAAGGCGATCGAGTTCGTGAAGCACTATTGGCGGGCAAAGTTGCAGTTGTAGCGGGCTTTCAAGGCGTGAGCACGGATCGCGAAATCACGACGCTTGGCCGAGGCGGAAGCGACACAACAGCAGTTGCGCTAGCAGCAGCGTTGCAGGCCGATGTGTGCGAGATCTATACCGACGTAACTGGTGTGTTTAGCGCCGATCCACGCCTAGTGGCGCAAGCAAGCAAGATTAAGCAGCTGAGTTTTGATGAAATGCTCGAGATGGCCGGAGCAGGCAGCAAAGTGTTGGCATTGCGCTCAGTCGAATTTGCGCGTAACCACAATGTGCCGATTCATGTTCGTTCTAGTTTTACGTTGGAAGAAGGCACATGGGTTCTCGGTGCCGACGATGAGAGGAAAAGAACAATGGAAGATCCAATTATTTCTGGAGTCGTTCACGATGTGGGCGAAGCAAAGATGACATTGCTCGGAGTACCAGACCGTCCGGGTGTGTCTGCACTGCTGTTCGAGTCGCTGGCAAAGGCCAATGTCAACGTTGACATGATCGTGCAAAACACATCAATTGATGGCACTACCGACATTTCGTTCACGCTTCCAGTGGGAGACATTGCAACCGCCCAGCCCATTTTGGAAAGCGTCGGCAAGGAAGTTAGCGCAAAGGGAGTGAACAAGGACGAGAATATCGTCAAACTGTCGCTCGTTGGAGCCGGTATGAAATCGAGCCCAGGTGTTGCAGCAAAGATGTTTCGAGTACTTGCCGATAATGGCGTGAACATTGAAATGATCTCGACATCAACAATCCGAATTTCGGTAGTCGTTGAACGATCCAAGTTGGAGACCGCAGTACGTGCACTGCACACAGCCTTTGGTCTTGATAGCGGCGAGGATTACTCTGCACCACTGCCCGAACGCAAGTAGGTTGTAGCGAATTATGACGAGTCCGCGCGACGCTAAAAAACGTGCCCAATTTGTGCCCTGGCGAAGTGCAGGCAACCGAACAGAAACAGGTGGCACCGCCGACGACATTGTGCGTTCGACTGGTTGGGTGTTTAACAACGAAACAGGTAGCGAACTGACGCTTGAAGAATTTGTGGCAACGGGCGACAAGGAAGTACGTCGCTATATGCGCCAATTTGGATTTGGTGCCGACCGACTTGCGCCATTGACATTGCTCGAAATAGGCAGCGGAATTGGTCGAATGACTGCTTCATTCACCCAACAGTGCACTCACGTCATTGCTGCCGACGTTGACGCGGCATTTTTGGAGCGCTGCAGAGAAACAGTTGGGAAACATGGACGTGCCGACAAATTGACAACCACACACGTGCAAGATGGCAGCACACTTGCACTTGCGAACAATTCAGTAGATATTGCGTTTTCGTATATCACGTTGCAGCACTGTCAGCGCAATGACGCACTTGGTCTTACTCGCGAAGCATTGCGCGTAGTTCGCAGCGGTGGCACCGTGATCTTGAACTATCGCTCGTGGGTACTGAGCGACATCGCACTGATCCCGCTTGGAATTTTGGTGCGGTTGCTGTGGCGAGTTCCGTCAATCGGCAAGCAAATTTCGGGAATGCGTTGGGCAACTCGTTTTGGATGGCAGGCCAACAGGTTGAGTCCTGACGAAGTGCTGCAAGACATTATTGATCACAGCCAAAAATCATTGGCCAATATCACCGTGTACCACTCGCCGTTTCAGGTGCGCCATGTATCGCATACCAATGCACAGGTGAAGTCGTTGAAGCGTGTGAATCGCAGTCATTGGTGGCTCGTTGCAACGGCGGCTGGCTCATGACAACACATCGACTCTCTGTTGAAAATATCGAGCGTGCGGCTCGCACCATCGACCCAGTTTTTTTGCACTCGCCACAATTCAATAGCGAGCCTCTCTCCGACGAATTGGGTTGTCAACTGACACTCAAAGTCGAAACGTCGAATCCGATTAGAAGTTTTAAGGGCCGAGGTGCAGATTTTTTTATGCAAGAAAACTCTCAGGTTCTTGCTGGCAGAGACTTGGTGTGCGCTACGGCAGGCAACTTCGGTCAAGCGATGGCGTACGTCTGTAGAGCACATGATCGGCCGTTAATTATTTATTGTGCGTCCAATGCAAACCCACTGAAAGTTGACCGAATGCGCTCGATGGGAGCTCAAGTGCGTCAACAGGGCGACAACTTTGATGGCGCAAAAGAGAACGCAAAACAATTTTGTGTTGAGTCAGGTGCCTATTTT
>Ga0163199_1001382_pt1 | contig 15177 bp, 14 predicted proteins | sample PL_2010_150m_FD_113537 | JGI IMG/M metagenome (GOLD analysis project Ga0163199, IMG submission 113537) | Freshwater microbial communities from Powell Lake, British Columbia, Canada to study Microbial Dark Matter (Phase II) - PL_2010_150m | ecosystem: Environmental > Aquatic > Freshwater > Lake ... | reverse complement strand
GTATTGAAACTTCTGGATTTTGGCGCAATTGTCAGTGTCCTGCCGGGTAAGGACGGTTTGCTACACATCTCTCAGATTGCCAATGAGCGCGTCAATAATGTCGCTGATCACCTCAAGGAAGGTCAGGCGGTACGGGTCAAAGTGCTGGAAGCTGATGAAAAAGGGCGGTTACGCCTCAGTATGAAAGCAGCTTCTATTGAAGTCACCGGCAATGATGTTGTTCCGTAGCGAGTAGCTGTCATTTGAGCACGTTTTTGTAAAAAAGCCCCGTATCTTGTGATACGGGGCTTTTTGTTTTGTAAGGCAGGTGCGGCTCATCTATGGAAAATGAGTCGCCAGCTTTACTTAGCTATTTGCTTCTCCCTTATTTCGTCGAGGGTCTTGCAGTCTATGCAAAGGGTGGCGGTGGGACGGGCTTCCAGGCGCTTCAGTCCGATTTCAATACCGCAACTATCGCAGTAACCGTAATCCCCGCTTTCTATTTTGGCGATGGTCTCATCAATTTTTTTGATGAGCTTACGTTCGCGATCGCGATTACGCAGTTCCAGCGCCATATCGGACTCCTGGCTGGCACGGTCATTGGGGTCAGCGAAAATCGTAGCCTCATCCTGCATGGTGTGGACGGTGCGGTCTATATCTTGTCCCAGCTCAATTTTCATGCCTTCCAGTATCTTGCGAAAATGCATAAGCTGCTTAGAACTCATGTAGCTCTCCCCTTTTTTCGGTTTGTAAGGAGCAGCCTGTTTACGTAGTAGTTCTTGCGGCATCTTGGGATCCTTTTTAATTTCTGCTAGTGCGTGGAGACGCTTTAATATCAGAAAAGACATTGTACAGCAAGTAGAAGTCTCTTTAAACGACACATGTGCCTGTTCGCAGAAGATTAGAGTTGTCTGGATTCGCAGCAGGTTATGTCTCCTGCAATAGGTCTCCGCAAGATTGGAAAAGGTAGTTTGTTTTATTTCCAAAATGTCCTGCCGATCCCATCAAGTGGATGATATTCTCGAACGCGCTGCTTCCTATTCTTGCTTAATTTGTTATACAATCCGATTACTTGGATGTTCCATGAATTGGCACGCGCCCTAGCTCCCTTTGGTTGATATAAAGGCTTTGTCCGGTCGGGCGTATGAGTTACGTTCCCCCTTATCGAGGCGCTCCTGTCAATGGAGACTCTGTGCGAATCAACGCGCGGTTCCATGGGATATCCGGCAAGTGATTTGTCCAGGCAAGGTGGCCAGGCATACGATTAATTCGGTATCAAAATATGGAGAGGTTATGAACAAAGTATCTGGATGGGCCGAGCGGTTGAGTTGGGCCGTGCTGATAATGCTGGTAACGCTGCCAGCCCATGCGCAGCTAATGCTCGCCCATGAAGGTCATCATGCGGGTGACTGTGTCATCAAGGGAGGAGTTTTCTCTGTGAATTTCAGTGCCTACGAGAAACCAAAGGGGGATATCCCTCCGATGCACGCATTCTGTCAGCAGATACCAGCTCCTGGAATAATACTTATGTCGGTGGATTTGAATGACCCCGAATCCCGTAAAGTCCCGCTCGCTGTGCGCGTGGTGATGGAAGGGCATGGTCCAGATGGGCATGAAATACTGTCCCTGCCACCCAAGGTGTATCCATCCGGGAGTATTTCACTCGGCGAGGTGAACATGGCAGACTTGGGCAAATATACCGTACTGCTGGAGACAGAGGAGGCTGGTGCGATGAAGGTAGTGGCCCGCATCCCATTAACAGTAGGAGAAGGGGGCGGGCACGGCAGTCATGGTTCCGGTCCTGGGGTAATGGAGATTGCGCTATTGCTGGGCGCGGCTGGCGTCGGGGTTTTCTTCTGGTTACGTCGCCGCAAGACAGGTGCGGCGACGTAGGACTCAAAGGTTCCAAAGTTAGTCATTCCTGAAACGCCTGTTTCCAAAAAAATGGCCATCGATTGTCGATGGCCATTTTTTTGTGTAGCAGACCGCCTGAACTTTGCCGCGGATAAATAAATGCGCCTTCCCGGCATTTCTACTTCCCATCATTTTGCAGCAATAGGTTGCGTTCTGGGTAAGGGCGAGTTACAGCATAACCCTATTGTATTTATGGCCACCGAGGTTCACACTCTGCGCTGGGGAAGGTCGAACAATTACTGAAGATGGGGGGAAGCAAATGAAAAAAGGCCTCTGCTTGACGCTAGCTGGTGTAGCGAATCTGTTTCTGCTGTGTTTCAGCGCTTGGGCAAGTGAAGGTGGGGCCGTTTCCGAACTCAGCGAAGCGCGACAAGTAGCGCAGTACAACTACGTCATCCACATCCTGGCGATGTTGCTGGTGGGCTTCGGTTTTCTCATGGTGTTCGTCCGCAGATACGGATTCGGCGCCACGACCGGCACTTATCTGGTGGTTGCGGTAGGTCTTCCTCTCTACATCTTGTTGCGTGCGAACGGAATAATGGGCCACGAAATTTCCCCAAATACGGTCGAAGCCTTGATGTTCGCCGAATTTGCAGTGGCCTCTGCATTGATTGCCATGGGTGCTGTGCTCGGACGTCTGCGGGTTTTTCAATACGCGCTGCTGGCACTTTTCCTGATTCCGGCATATTTGCTGAATGAATATCTGGTGCTGGATGGTGCGTTAGGTTTTACGAAAGGATTCCAGGATACCGCCGGGTCGGTCATCATCCATGCTTTTGGCGCTTATTTTGGCCTGGGCCTGTCCATCGCCCTGACCACTGAGTTGCAACGCAGTCAACCGATAGAATCGGATGCCACTTCCGATCGTTTTGCGATGCTCGGTTCGATGGTGTTGTGGCTTTTCTGGCCCAGTTTCGCTACGGCCATCGTTCCTTTTGAAGAGATGCCGCAGACCGTGGTCAATACCGTACTCGCGCTGTGCGGGGCTACCCTCAGCACCTATTTCCTGAGTTCATATTTTCATAAGGGAAAAACATCGATGGTTGACATGGCCAATGCGGCTCTCGCTGGCGGTGTTGCCATCGGCTCAACCTGCAATATCGTGTCACCGGCAGGTGCTTTCGGAATTGGTTTGCTGGCCGGGGCAGTCTGTGTCATCGGCTATGTCTTTATTCAGCCAGCATTGGAAGCGCGCTTCAAAATCGTTGATACTTGCGGAGTTCATAATCTGCATGGGATGCCGGGGATTCTAGGCGCATTGATCGCTATCATGGTAGTGCCAGGCATAGCAGGGGTCCAATTCATCGGCATTGTTGTCAGCGTGACATTGGCCCTGGGGTGCGGCCTCCTTGCCGGCAAGCTAATCAAGGCTACGGGTACGACACAGCTAGCTTATGAGGACAGCGAGGAATTCACTCACCTCGCTCCCCCTGAAGCTGAAACTAATAAAGCGCATACCTGAACTTAGGGAGTCTCCACACAAGTTTCCTGCGAGCGCAGCGACGCGCTTGGCAGGGGCTTATTCGGGAGCTCTCAAGATATGCCCCGGCATGAGCAATGAAAGGCGGGCGCTGAGCGGAAGCAGGTAGGTTCTTGCTCGCGACTGACACATCGGCGAGTCGCTACATCAAAATCACGTCATATTGTTCCTGCGTATAGGCCACTTCCACTTGCAGACTAATGGGCTTGGCAATGAAGTCGCCTAGTTGCGCCAGGTTCTGGGACTCTTCGTCGAGGAATAGATCAATTACTTGTTGCGAAGCAAGAATACGAAATTCGCGGGCATCGAATTGACGGGATTCACGCAGCAACTCACGCAGAATCTCATAACACATCGTTTGTGCAGTTCTGACCTCGCCGCGTCCCTGGCAGGTGGGACAAGGTTCGCACAGGATGTGAGCAAGGCTCTCGCGGGTACGCTTGCGCGTCATTTCCACCAGTCCCAACGCAGTAAACCCACTTACAGTCATGCGCGTCCGGTCTTTGATTAATGCTTTTTTGAATTCGGTGAGCACGGCATCCTTGTGCTCTTCATTTTCCATGTCGATAAAGTCGATGATGATGATGCCGCCCAGATTTCTCAGGCGCAACTGGCGCGCGATTACTTGTGCCGCTTCCAGGTTGGTTTTGAAAATAGTATCGTCGAAGCTGCGTATGCCAATGAATCCACCGGTATTGACATCCACGGTAGTGAGTGCTTCGGTCTGGTCGATGATGAGGTAGCCACCGGATTTTAAATTTACCCGTCTGGCCAGAGACTTTTCTATTTCATCTTCCACCCCATACAGATCAAACAATGGCCGCTCTCCGGCATAATGATTTATCCGCTCCACCACATTGACCATATAATCTTGGGCAAAAGCGATCATCTTCTGAAAGGTCTCACGTGAGTCCACCAGAATGCGCACCGTGGCATCATCTACGAAGTCGCGCAGCACGCGGTGGCTGAGAGTCAGATCCTGATAGAGCAGCGTGGGGGTGGTGACGGTGGATCTCTCCTGGATGTTGCGCCACAGCTTATGCAAATACTCTATATCCGTACGAAAGTCATGTTCGCTGGCGGCTTCCGCCATGGTGCGAATGATGTAGCCGCCCTTTCTGTCAGCGGGTAACAATTGCTGCAGTTTCTCCCGCAGCAACACGCGCTCCGCCTCATTTTCGATACGTTGTGAAACCCCGATATTAGATTCCTGTGGCAGATAAACCAGCAGCCGTCCGGCAATGCTGATCTGGGTGGACAGGCGCGCGCCCTTGGTGCCGATGGAGTCTTTGATGACCTGGACCAGGATACTCTCGCCGTCGTGTAGCAGCCTTTCGATAGGTTTGTCGGCATCCCCGCTCTGGCGTACCCCCCAGATATCGGCGACGTGCAGGAATGCGGCACGATCAAGACCAATATCTATGAATGCCGATTGCATTCCAGGAAGTACCCGACTGACGCGGCCACTGTAGATATTGCCGACAATCCCGCAGCTGCTGGTGCGCTCAATGTGCAACTCCTGCGCCACACCTTGTTCCATTACCGCAACGCGGGTTTCTTGCGGGGTGACATTGACAAGAATTTCGCTGCTCATAAATAAAGACCCGCTGTGGTTTTCTGCTGGTTCAGCGCAACACTTCCATACCGAATTCTTCCAGCAGTCGCGCGGTTTCGAATAGCGGCAGCCCCATTATGCCGCTGTAACTACCGGAAATCTTCGCTACGAAAACCGCCGCCATCCCTTGAATTGCGTAGGCGCCCGCTTTGTCATGCGCCTCATTGACGGCGAGGTACGCACGGATCTCGCGCTTGCTGATATCACGAAACTGCACTGTGCTGGTGGAGAGGTGCACCCGTACTCTATCCAGCTCGATCATCGCTACCGCGGTCAGCACCTCGTGAGTCTGGCCGGAAAGTGCAGATAGCATTTCTTCTGCATGTGCAGAGCTCTCGGGTTTGCCAAAAATTTGTCCCTTCAATGACACCACCGTGTCTGCTGCGAGTACCGGCAGGAGCGGGACTCTGCGCTGTATTAGTTGTATCCACCCTGCCTCAGCCTTTGCCTTGGCGATGCGGCAGGCGTAGTCCGTCGGCGATTCATCTGGCAGTGGGGTTTCATCTATATCCACTCCGCGGGGTGGAGTTTCGCGCAGCAACAGCAATTCGAAATTTACGCCGATCTGTTTCAGCAACTCTCGTCGGCGAAGACTGCGGGATGCCAAGTATACGCGGTTCTTTAGTTGGACCATGATGCAGGTGCCCCCTCTATATGTCCATCATATAAATTTCATGAAACACTCATGTCGGAATTCTGGATTTGTCGAGCACTCATGTGCAGAATATTTAGAGATCTAGATTCACGTGACGGGATGCTCACCGCACACGTCTGGCAGTCTGGTCACAGTCATTTCCGATGGTAAGGATGCTGTTTGATGAGTGACACCGCACGGTACAATTGTTCTGCCAGCAGTACTCGTGCTAAGCCGTGCGGCAGCGTCAGAGCAGACAATGCCAATATTTCATCCGCTGAATTCTTGATATTGGTGTCAAGTCCATCCGCGCCACCGATGATGAATGCGGTATCTCCGCCATTTCTCATCCAGCCGCTGATGGACTCAGCCAGTTTGACCGTAGTCCACTGTCGGCCTGTTTCATCCATCGCCACGGTACGGCATCTTGGGGGGAGTGCCGTCAGAATACGTGCACCCTCAGCAGCCAGCAGCTGTGCTACTTTTTTGCCGCCACCACGTTTTTCCGGTTTGATTTCCAGTAACTCAATGCTGGCTTCATGTGGCATGCGTTTGGCGTATTCGACAAAACCGGTTTCTACCCACCCCGGCATTTTGTTGCCGACCGCCAAGATGAGGAATTTCATGGTTAAGATTACTCAGGCTGCTTGGATCTGGTTCTTTTGGCGGCAGCGGCCGGTTTAAGCGGGGCCTTGCGTGGTCTAGCAGTCGCCTTGCCCTTGCTGGTCCCGACAGTAATCTTTTTCACCTTCGCCGCTACTGCTCCCGCCCACAATTCTTCCAGATTATAATGGATACGCACATTGGTTTGCATGATGTGTACCAGCACATCACCCAGATCCACCAGTACCCACTCGCCGGTCTCCCCGCCTTCTATGCCGTATACTGCACCACCGCCGGCCCTGACTTTTTCCTGCACGTTGTTTGCCAATGCTCTGGTCTGACGGGTGGAATCCGCGCTGGCAATGATCATGCGATCAAACAAAGTAGTGACGCCAGCCACTTCCAGCACCGTGATATCGTGCGCTTTGATTTCTTCCAGTGCAGTAATAACTATGTTTACCAGCTTATCAAGTTTCATTCTTCTCCTGAGTACAAGTGATTCGTTTCAATATAATCGACAACTGCGTCTGGAAGCAAATAGCGCACGCTGCTCTTGGCACCAATGCGGGTGCGAATGGCGGTTGCGGAAATATCCAGCAGAGTTGTCGGCGCGACGTAAATCAATCCGTTGGACGCACCTGCGAGACTGCCTGCGCTGGATACCCAGCGTTGTGCACATTCTTCTCTTAATTCCTGCGGCAAGGCGTCATGATTGGTTGCCAGCGCATGACCAGGGCGGGCAGCAATAATGATATGGCATAGCTGGAACAGTTCCCGCCAACTATGCCATTCAGAAAGTCTCATGAAAGCATCTGCACCCATGACGAAGCATAGAGTGACGTTTTTCCCCATTTCCTGTCGGAGTTCGCGTAGCGACTCTACGCTGTAGCTCATTCCAGGTCGACGGGCCTCGCGTTCATCCAGCACAAATCTGGGATTGTTCTGGATGGCTGTGTGTACCATCGCTGCACGGTGCTGCGGTGATGCGACCGGAGCAGAGCGCAAACGGGGCATCCCGGCAGGAACAAAGCGCATCTCGCGCAGGTTGATCGTCTCGACGACTTCCTCAGCGATGCGCAAGTGACCATAATGGATGGGATCGAAGGTGCCGCCGAAAATACCGATGAAAGAAGACTCGAGCCTAGACATCGACTATTGGAACACGGCAGTATGCTGGCGCGCAGGAAACTTCCGATAATTTTTCCGTTTCCGTATCTTTGTGACGAGACCTGCTTCTCACAATAACACCCGCTGTGTATCGGCTAACACCGCGGCCAGGTATGTGGTGAAACGTGCAGCCGATGCGCCGTCGATTACGCGGTGATCGTAGGATAGGGATAGCGGCAGCATCAGACGCGGGATAAATTGACCATCGCGATAAACCGGTTTCATACTGGCGCGGGAAATGCCCAGAATGGCGACTTCCGGTGCGTTAATGATGGGGGTAAAGGCTGTGCCGCCGATACCACCCAGGCTGGAAATGGTAAAGCTCGCACCCTGCATTTCGGCAGGCTTCAGCTTGCCTTCGCGGGCAAGGGCAGAAAGATGGGCCAGTTCCCCGGCAATGGCAACCACGCCTTTCTGCTCCACATCACGGATTACCGGCACCATCAGGCCATGCGGCGTATCTGCAGCAAAGCCAAGGTGGTAGTAGTTCTTGATCACCAGATTCATTTCATCGCCGCTGCTGTCGAGCGACGCATTGAATTCCGGAAATTTTTTCAGTGCTGCTATCGCTGCTTGCATCAGGAAGGCCAGCAGCGTGACCTTGGCTTCGTCTTTTTTCGCGGCTTCATTGGATTGCTTGCGCAGAGCTTCCAGGTCGGTGATGTCGGCCTCGTCGAACTGGGTGACATGCGGGATCATCACCCAGTTGCGGTGCAAGTTCGCACCTGCCATTTTCTGGATACGCGACAATGGCTTCAATTTCACCGAACCGAATTTGGCGAAATTCACTTGCGGCCATGGCAGCAGATTGAGTCCCTCACCATCGCCACCACGCGGTTTCGCTAATGCAGTCTTGACATAAGACTGCACATCTTCCTTGAGTATGCGTTGCTTTGGCCCGCTGCCTTTGACTAAGCCAAGATTCACACCCAATTCACGCGCGAAGCGCCGCACTGAGGGGCCGGCATGCGCCTTAGCGAAAGCAGTTTCATCCATCAGCGCGGGGATGGTAGGTGGGGGTTGGTGAGTCGACTGCGAAATGCGGATCGGGGTTGATTCGGGAGCAGTCAGTACAGGAGCGGCAGCAGGTATACGGGGAGCTACAGCCACCTTGCTGGTTGCGGAGACTTCCATTACCAGAATGAGCGAGTTCTCGGAAACCTTGTCGCCCACCTTGACCCTCACTTCTTTGATTATTCCGTCAAAAGGAGAAGGCACCTCTATCGTTGCCTTGTCCGATTCCAGGGAAATCAGCGGGTCTTCCATCTTGACCGTGTCGCCGGGTTTCACCAGCACTTCGATCACGGGAACATCTTTGAAGTCACCGATGTCTGGGACCAATACCTGTTTAGTCTCTGCCACGCTTTTTCCTTCACTCATGTTCAACCCAGGGGTAGTGCGTGCAATCCGCCAGTTTCACAGCCCGCACTATACCTTCACCGGATTCGGTTTGTCCGGATCGATGCCGAACTTATTGATCGCCTGTGCTACTTTTTCCGCTGATATTCTGCCTTCTTCAGCCAGTGCCTGGAGCGTGGCGATGGTGACGTAATGGCGATCAACCTCGAAGAATTGACGCAGTTTTTCGCGTGTGTCGGAACGCCCGAAACCATCGGTACCCAATACCTTGTAGCGCCCCGGTACAAATTCGCGTATCTGGTCGGCAAATATTTTCATATAGTCAGTTGCTGCCACTACGGGTCCCGTGCAGTCTTTGAGGCAGGTTGCCACATAGGATAATCTTGCCGGTTCGGTGGGGTGCAGCATGTTCCAGCGTGTCACATCCAATGCCTCACGCCGCAATTCATTAAAGCTGGTGACACTCCAGATATCAGCGGTAACACCAAATTCTTGCTCCAGTATTTCCGCTGCTGCGATCACTTCGCGCAGGATGGTGCCGGAGCCGAGCAACTGTACTCGTAGCGCTGCGCTTGCCTTGCCACCTTCGCGCAACAGATACATGCCCTGCAATATGCCTTGCGCAGCATCCTTGGGCATTTCCGGCTGCGGATAATTTTCGTTCATTACGGAGATGTAATAATATATATCTTCCTGTTCCTGGTACATGCGACGCAGACCATCCTGGATAATGACCGCAAGTTCGTAAGCAAACGTGGGATCGTAGGATATGCAATTGGGAATAGTGGCGGCTGCCAGATGGCTGTGGCCATCTTCATGCTGTAAACCCTCGCCGTTCAGAGTGGTGCGCCCAGCGGTGCCACCCAGTAGAAAGCCACGGCAGCGCATGTCACCTGCCGCCCAGGCAAGATCACCGATGCGCTGGAACCCGAACATGGAGTAGAAAATAAAGAACGGGATCATTTGCACGCCGTGGGTGCTATAAGCAGTTGCTGCTGCCATCCATGACGACATGGCCCCTGCTTCGTTGATGCCCTCCTGCAGGATCTGGCCGTTCTTGTCTTCCTTGTAGTACATCAACTGATCGGCATCCTGCGGCGTGTAGAGCTGCCCTACTGAAGACCAGATGCCAAGCTGGCGGAACATTCCTTCCATGCCGAAAGTGCGCGACTCGTCCGCGACAATCGGCACCACCCGCTTCCCGATATTCTTGTCTTTTACCAGAATGTTGAGTATGCGCACGAATGCCATGGTGGTGGAAGATTCACGCCCTTCACCGCCGGCCTTGAGCAACGCTTCAAACGCTGACAACGGGGGGATTTGTAGCGGTTCCGCCTTGCGCTGGCGGCGGTGCAGGAAGCCTCCCAGCGCCTTGCGCTGAGCCCGCATGTAAGCGAGTTCGGGCGAATCTTGGTCGAACGTGAGATACGGTATTTCATCGATCTTGTCATCCGCAACCGGCAGGCCAAAGCGGTCACGGAATGCCTTCAGCGAAGTGGTCCCCATTTTTTTCTGCTGATGCGTGATGTTCTGCGCCTCACCTGCTTCACCCATACCGTAACCTTTAATGGTCTTGGCAAGTATCACGGTGGGTTGCCCCGTATGTTTTGCCGCTGCGGCGTAAGCGGCATAGACTTTATGCGGATCATGACCGCCACGATTCAAGCGCCAGATATCATCGTCGGACATGCTGGCGACCATCTCCAGCAGTTCCGGATATTTACCGAAAAAGTGCTTGCGCACATAGGCGCCGTCTCTGGACTTGAAGGTTTGGTATTCACCGTCAACGCATTCCATCATGCGCTGTTGCAGCAGGCCTTTGGTATCTCGGGCCAGCAAGGAGTCCCAGTAAGAGCCCCAGATCACCTTGACGACATTCCAGCCAGCGCCGCGAAAATCGCCTTCAAGTTCCTGGATGATCTTGCCGTTGCCGCGCACAGGTCCGTCGAGACGCTGAAGATTGCAGTTGATGACGAAAATCAGATTGTCCAGATTTTCACGTGAGGCCAGCGAAATCGCACCCAGCGATTCCGGTTCATCCATTTCACCATCACCCATGAAGGCCCACACTTTACGTCCCTGGGTCTTGATCAGGCCACGGCTGTCCAGATATTTCATGAAGCGTGCCTGGTAGATCGCCATTAACGGACCCAGTCCCATCGACACCGTCGGAAATTGCCAGAAGTCGGGCATTAGCCACGGATGCGGATAGGAAGACAAGCCTTTGCCCCCCACTTCCTGGCGAAAGTTATCGAGCTGTTCCTGCGTCAGCTCTCCCAACAGGAAAGCATAAGCGTAAAGGCCGGGGGAGGAGTGCCCTTGTGCGAATACCAGATCGCCACCGTGATCCGGGTTGGTGGCGTGCCAGAAATGGTTGTAGCCGACATCGTAGAGTGTCGCAGCAGATGCAAAGCTGGCAATATGACCGCCGACATTGGTATCTTTATTGGCGCGCAACACCATTGCCATGGAGTTCCAGCGCACGTAAGAGCGGATACGGTGCTCCAGTTCATAATTGCCGGGTGAGCGCTCTTCCTTGCCGGGCGGTATGGTATTGATATAAGCGGTAGTAGCGCTATAGGGGAGATAAGCGCCGGAGCGGCGGGCTTTTTCCACCAGCCTTTCCAGCAGGTAATGCGCCCGTTCCGTCCCTTCGTGCATCAGCACGGATTCCAGTGCCTCCAGCCATTCCTGTGTTTCCTGCGGGTCGATGTCGGGTAGGGGTTCCATGTTTTGTCTCGAAGTTGTTTGCCCAGGTTAGTCTGCGGCTAAACTCTTGTTTGAGCACGCTCTGCAGCCGCGATGGTATTGCACAGCAGCATGGTGATGGTCATTGGCCCCACTCCGCCCGGTACCGGCGTGAGGTAGCCCGCTTTCTCCTTGACCGATTCAAAATCCACGTCGCCTGTGAGCTTGCCGTCAGGCATGCGGTTAATGCCCACGTCTATCACGGTTGCGCCGGGTTTCACCATGTCGGCAGTAATCATGCGCGGTTTGCCGGTAGCCACCACCAGGATATCGGCGCGGCGTGTGTGTTCGGCCAGATTATGCGTCTTCGAGGTACAGATGGTAATGGTGGCTCCCTTTTCCAGCAGCATCAGTGCCATCGGTTTGCCGACGATATTGCTGCGCCCTACCACTACCGCATGTCGCCCTTCGATCGCGATATTGCTCTTTTCCAGCATTTTCATCACGCCAAAGGGCGTGCAAGGCGGGAATACGCTGTTGCCGGTAACCAGTGCGCCAACGTTGTAGAGATGAAAGCCGTCCACGTCTTTTTCCACCGCGATGGCTGCAATTACCTTGCGGCTTTCGAAATGATGCGGCAGCGGCAACTGCACCAGGATACCGTGGATTCGGGGGGCCTTATTCAACTCCTGAATGCGCTGTATCACTTCATCCTGGCTCGCGCTTTCCGGGAAATCGTGAATTTCCGAATAGATGCCGGCTTCATCGCAAGCTCTAGCTTTGTTGCGCACATAGATGCTGGAAGCCGGATTGCTGCCGACAATGATCACTGCCAATCCCGGCTGTGCGCCTTGTGCTATCAGGTACTCTGCGCGGGCCTTCCATTCTGCGCGCACTTCCCTGGCAATCGCATTGCCGTCCATGATTTTGGCGCTCATTATTTGTTCGAATCGGCCATATCGTTGCGTGATTATGCGGGTAACCCCGTCTCTCCGGTGCTGCCCGTGGCTACGGCGAAGTTGGCGGGTGTATTTTTTTGATCTTCTTCCGATAAATCAGTATCCCAATCAAGAACGTCGGGATGACGACCAGCGCAGCCGCAACGACTCCCGCTGTCAGTATGGCAACCCCGCTGCTGTCCGGCAGGAAGAGCGTAACAGACCAGATTGCGACAAAAGCCGCCGCCCCGCCGCCGATGAACATGATTTTTTTACCGCGGTCATAGAGACGCCAGAGCGCACCGGAAACTCGTACCTCATTGAGATATTCATCAAAGACCGTGGTCAGATCGGCATCGCCGGGCGCAGCCTGGTAACCAGCAGCTATGGCGAGCGTATCGACGCCGTCTTCTAGTCGGGACATGCTGCGCAGGAATGCAATCCGTTGATCAGCGCCCTTTTTTTTCATGCCATCGCCGATCAGTATTGAGTGTAGCGCCACAAAAGCGTGGTCACGAGCATCCATGGTCAAGCCCAGCTCCTCTCCATGGCGCCACATAGCGCCTACCAAGTAGAGCTGAATCGTCATTTGCCTGAACTGAGGCGCGAAATCGTATCCCTTATCTTTAATGAGCAGGAGTTGAGAAGCCAATATCTCCCGCCCATGTTGAGCACAGGTATCGAGCATCGATGTTTCCGGGTCTATTTTCGTGTCATTCATTGCTGTAATTATGGGCCATATCCGACCTGACTTTGAATTTATGAAAGAACCCATTATATACTGGCGCACGACTTGTTGAAGAAGGATGAATCATCCTGATCTGGCAGACGATGGCTGCACCGCTGCCACGGTAAAACAATTCCTGCAGCAAAAACAGGATCGAGAAAGTGAATTTTCCAGACCATGTGAAAATAGTTGAAGTCGGCCCGCGTGATGGTTTGCAGAATGAGGCCGTCAATGTGCCTACCGCAGTCAAGATAGAGCTGATTGAGCGGCTGGCGCAGGCAGGGTTATCCGTGGTGGAAGCCACCGCATTTGTGTCGCCCAAGTGGGTGCCGCAAATGGCGGATCATGTAGCGGTCATGACGGGCATACGCCAGCAGCCCGGCGTAAGCTATACCGTACTGGTTCCCAACATGAGAGGTTTTGCTGCGGCATTGGCCGCCGGTGTCAGGGAGATTGCGGTATTTTCCAGCGCCAGCGAAACATTTTCCAGCAGAAACACCAACTGCTCCATCACCGAGGGGCTGGCACGTTTTGATGCAGTATGTGCGGCAGCGCAGACAAATGGTGTGCGTGTGCGCGGCTATATTTCCTGCGTTCTGGATTGTCCGTACGAAGGCCAAGTACAACCGGGCAGGGTGGCGGACATCGCGGCAGAATTGCTGAATATGGGCTGCTATGAGGTTTCGCTGGGAGACACCATCGGCATGGGTACGCCGGGAAGAACCAGAGATCTGATCGAAGTGGTGGCGGAAAAAGTGCCGCTGGAGAATCTCGCCGGACATTTCCACGACACCTACGGTCAGGCGCTTGCCAACGCTTATGCCGCACTGGAATGCGGCATAAGCGTACTTGATTCCTCGGTGGCGGGTCTGGGTGGCTGTCCCTATGCGCCGGGCGCATCCGGCAATGTGGCGAGTGAAGACCTGCTCTATCTGTTGAACGGCCTGGGGATCAAGACTGGCGTGGACATGGACAAGCTGATCGCCGCGGGTAACTTCATTTGCGACTTCCTGGGGCGGCCGTCTGGATCAAAAGCAGCGCGCGCGGTTACGGCGAAACGCGGTTGACCCAGGTTAGGAGCTAATCGATAGCTGCCCACATACTCTGCCATCAAATGAATGCATTGCCGCCGTGGCAGCTTCCCGTGACCGCTTTATGAAACGCTTTCCCGGCAGGACTTGTGCTATGCTTTTCCGGTGGGGATTGTCCACAGATCAATGTTAATCCCCAGCCTGCCATGGTACGTGCCCCCAACTTGCGAGAGGCCCGGCAATGCATCAGAATTGAATTACAAAAGGAGCTCGATTCGTGAGCTTTCTGCAACAAGCAGGCGCCGGATTTTCCGGTAAACTGTGACGTAACATTCTTTCATACCCATAGGAGAGCATCATGTCTCACAAAAAATCGGTAATTTCTATCGCTATTGGCTCCGCTTTTGCAGCCACCCTCGGGGTCGCCCCTATCGCTTCTGCAGCTGATAACCCTTTTGTCATTCAGTCTCTGGATAAAGGCTACATGGCAGCCCAGGGGCATGGGGAAATGAAGATTGCTCAAGCAAAATGCGGCCAGGGCAAATGTGGCGCAATGAAATCCAGTGAAGGCATGTGTGGTGTGACCATGGCCGACAGCAACAAAGATGGCAAGGTTAGCAAGGAAGAGTGGAGCAAGCATCACGATGTCATGTTCGAGCATATGGATGCCAACAAGGATGGCTTTATTGACAAAGCCGAATTGGGAAAAGGTGAGATAGCCAAGAAGAAATAAATGAAAGACGCTAAGTGCGGGTCGTGGTGAGGGTGGGCGTGGCGGCATGAAAGGATAGCCGTCCGGAAAATGTCATGAATCCCCTACACTTTGCTGGCGCGGGACTGGGATTTCGGCGCGAATTGATTCCTGCGCTAAAAGCCCACGTCCCCGATGCCATCGATTTCTTCGAAATCGCGCCAGAGAACTGGATCGGTCTTGGCGGCTTGCCGGGGCGTGAACTGCGTAGCTTCACTGAGCGCTATCCCTTTGTCTGCCACGGCCTGTCGCTGTCGATTGGCAGTCCGGCGCCCCTGGACGAGGTGTTGC
>Ga0163199_1001379_pt1 | contig 15191 bp, 8 predicted proteins | sample PL_2010_150m_FD_113537 | JGI IMG/M metagenome (GOLD analysis project Ga0163199, IMG submission 113537) | Freshwater microbial communities from Powell Lake, British Columbia, Canada to study Microbial Dark Matter (Phase II) - PL_2010_150m | ecosystem: Environmental > Aquatic > Freshwater > Lake ... | reverse complement strand
GGATGAAGATGCCACGCTGCCTATCGTCAAATCGCCGGGCGGCGCTGCCGATACCGGGAATCTGCTGAAAGACTGGCAGAACGGCACCAATGCAACCGGATACAACAATGTGGTGGATGGTTTGGGTTACGCCAAACGCTGGGGTATCGCCATCAATAGCGCCGACCGCAACAGCTCGGTTACCGCCGCCGGCACCGGCGGCGATCCCTGGCGTTATATCAGGATCGACGGCTATGCGCCGACATTGGAAAATGTAGCGGCAGGCGTCTATCCACATTGGGCGGAAGGTTCGGTTCTTTACCGTACCGCCAAGGCCGGTGACGCACAATGGCCGCTTAAGATAAAACTTCTGAAAGCCTTCGCCAATGACCTTGGCAGCCCCGCAGTTGCCAGCGCAGTTAATACCACACAAGCCTGGGGAAAAACCGGTATTTTCGCAACGACTGCCGATCCGCGCGGATTTACTGCGAGCGTTCCTTTCAACACCAGCAACCCTGTCGTACCGCTTACTCATAACAGCGGCGGCTTTATACATGCTGAAATCGTGCCCGTTGCCGACTCTGCCGCGACAGGCGGTCTTACCCTTCAGCTGAAATAACCTGCCTGCCCGCAAGCAAAGCCTGCACTCCGCGTGGTGCGGCATTATCAAAAAATGGGGCGAGCGTACGAGTATCCGGCTCAGTCACCGCCAAGAAGCAGTCCGTTGCAATGACGGAACCATCAAAGTAGGCAAGGGATGACGAGGGGAAAAGGATGTCCACAAGCGGTGCAGGAGTAGACGTGTTAAGCATAATGCGACTTCTGCCTGGGCTTGGCTAGATGAGCGTCAACCGCTAAAAAATGCATGGAATGGGTTTTGATCAGGCAATAAATTGTATCGTTTTCATGTATGTCGAGACTGGCAAACGCTCTCAGCGTAATTTCAACGGTTAGCGTTGTGCCTGCATCCACTTGCACGAGAACCCGATCCAGGCGCGGAATAATCGCGCAAACACGCCCTTTAAGCTGGTTCTGAATGGATATGCCCTGCAGCAAATGTGTAGACAGCGCAATATCCTGTGAACGCAAGCCTACATAATAAGTATTTCCACGAATGGCGCGCGGCGTATAGGGTAATACCAGGCGTATTCCGAAAAACATCGCCAGGGTGCAGCCGTGAGCGGGATCGTGCTCCGATACGATGACAGGCAGGATATTATCAATAGCGGGACCGCCTGCCGATTCAAGAAAATGTTGATTAGAGACAATTTGTTGCAGAAAGTCCGCTGCCAGCACTTCGCCGTCTGCCATTAAAATCAAAAAATCAGTTAACCGTAACGCCTCATTCAGCAGGGATGAGCTATGGAGTACACCGATATGATGCTTTTCATGGGCATAGTGAAGAAAGCAGTAAATTTGTAATTTAAGATTATCGTCCAGAGACGATAAGGCATCGTCCAACAGCAAAAGGCGCGGAGCAGCCAGCAGCGACCGGCCGAGCGCAATTCGCTGTTTTTCACTGCTGGAAAGATGTTGTGCGCGAAAATCGAGTAAATGCTCAAGTTCCAGCAGATCAACAATGGTAGAAAAATCAAAATGTTGTTTCGCTGTGCCCTGTTTGTCATAGCCTGACAACAGATTTTCGCGAATGGTTTTGTCGGCATTGAGCTGAATATCTCGAGAAACCAGTGAGATAGCAGGATGGTTAGCAAGCTGGTTGATGTTGTTTCTGCTGTCAAACAGTATTTCCCTGTCCAGCGATATGCGCCCTTCATCAGGCTTAAGCCGCCCCGCCAGCATTGACAGCAGGCAGGATTTACCGCAACCGGACAAGCCAAAAATTCCGGCATTGATAGGGTTCAATTTAAACTTAACCTTGATGGGCAAGCGTCCGCGTGAGAATTTTACATCAACATCTAACATAGGTTTCTCCTGTGAAAGCGGTCGTTAGTTAATAACGATGCGCCCGAAAAGCTTAAGTGTCTAAACCGTATCGTTACCCTTAAGGGAAGGGCATGGAGGGCTTCGTTGCAGTAGCCGTTTTTTCAATGGTCACTGCCGGCCTCACTGCGCGCCTTTCGCTATATAGTTAAGTATATATATAAGCCGATTACCAAACAAGTAGCCGTCAAATTTAAAATAGTTGATGGTTCAGATAACGCTTTTACAGTCATCATGGTGGATTGCGTTGGCTTACATTGTTCTTCCGTCCTTGAAAAAAGCGGCTTAGCGTAGTATGGTCATACGCTAGTCGCCCCTATAACTATCTTGCTTAGGTAACTCGCAAAAAATAAACCGCCACAGATTCGTAGATTATAGAGGTTTAATCTGTGAATCTGTGGCGACTGTGACAGGGGGTATTTATTGCGAGTTACCTTATAAGCTGGTGTGACCCAACACGTAGCCGAGGAGTTTTTCTGCACACTATGAGTTCTCTATTGCATGACACTGAGGTGTCCACAAAGGACAAGCCGTTACTGCCCGTTCTGGTAGAAGGAGACATACGCTTGATAGGCGGTTTGGGCGAGCGATTGTTTCGGTTGCTTGCGGCAATTGACAGCACGGGTTCCATCAACCAGGCGGCCAAGGATGTCGGCTTGACATACAAGGGCGCCTGGGAAATGATTGAACGCGCCAATAACCTATCCCCAAAGATATTGGTTTCCACTGCAATCGGCGGTCGTTCAGGCGGCGGAACTCGGCTGACGCCGGCAGGTAAAAGCTTCCTGCAATTATTTATCCAAACTCAGGAAGAGCATGATCGCTTCCTTGAGCAAATCAACCAACGCCTGGCGGGTAACCGGGATATTGTCTTTTTATTTAAGAGGTTAATCATGAAAGCAAGTGCACGTAATCAATTTTTCGGAAAAGTCACCGATGTCGCTATCGGCGCTGTTAATGTCACTATCGTGGTGGGTTTGAAAGGAGGAGAAAATATCGTTGCATCGATCACTAAAGAATCGGCTGAGTCGTTAGGTATTAAAAATGGCGTGGATGTCATAGCACTCGTTAAGGCCCCGCAAGTCATCGTCATAACAGATTTCGGCGGTTATCGTGTTTCTGCCCGAAACCAGTTAAAAGGCACGGTTTCGCGCATCCAGAAGGGCGGCGTTAATTCGGAAGTTGTGATCGAACTTGCAGGCGGCGACTCAATAACGGCGACGGTGACCAATGAAAGCATCGAAACATTGAATTTATCATTAGGCTGTACGGCTACCGCCGTGTTTAAAGCGGGTTCTGTCATTCTTGGTGTGGCTTCCTGACCAAGGCCGTAGGTTCGAACGGCTTTCATGCATACGCGAGGCATGAGCCGGCAAAAACCCAGCAGTCAATTGCATGTTAGAGTCAATCCAAGTGTGCTAATTGACATGTCCGGTGTTCGTTAAAAGCACTCAGAATTCACTGGATTTGGCTGATATTTTGAAAAAAGCAGGCTTCCCGGATGATCTAAGGAATGCTGTGGATGATGACGAAGTCCATCGGATGTTTACAGCCAGAGCTTACAGGGATGTATTCACTTATTCTGATAAATCAATGATCTATACCATAACCGCTAAATGACGCTGATGAATTACTCGAAAAGTTTTTCTTTTGTTTCGCAAGCGCTGCAAGGAAATTACGATGACCAATAAACCCTCTGATATAACCCGCCCGGCGGATCTCCAAAGGCATGACCAGGGAACAGGTCCTATTCGAAGCCACCGTCCTGTTTACAAGGATTTTCTCCCCCCCTGCAACAATGCCTGTCCTGCCGGTGAAAATATACAGGCCTGGTTAGCATGGGTTCAGGCAGGTCACTATAAACAAGCATGGCAACAGATTATGAAAGACAATCCTATGCCTGCTGTTCATGGACGTGTTTGTTACCATCCGTGCGAAACCCAGTGCAACCGCGAGCAACTTGACGGAGCGGTCAACATCCATGCCATAGAGCGTTTTTTGGGCGATATGGCCTTGGCTGAAAACTGGAAAATTGAAGCTGAATTTGAGCCCAGCGGTAAGCGGGTTCTGGTTATCGGCGCCGGGCCCAGCGGATTGTCCGCCGCTTACCATCTGGCGCGCCTGGGGCACAAAGTCGTTATTTACGAGGCCGGCCCGATAGCCGGCGGCATGATGCGCTTCGGCATACCGGCTTACCGTCTGCCACGGCATGAACTTGATCTGGAAATAAAGCGGATCGAAGCATTAGGTGTGGAGATCGTACTCAACCGAAAAGTCGATAACCTACTCGCCGACAAGAAAGACGGTTTGTTCGATGCGGTATTTGTCGCCGTCGGTGCGCACCTCAGCAAACGTATCGATATTCCTGCCAGGGATGCCTCGAAAATGCTCGACGCCATTAGCTTCCTGCGGGATGTGTCGGCAGGACATGCGCCGATGCTGGGGCGTAAAGTCGCTATTTACGGGGGGGGCAATACCGCGATGGATGCCGCCAGGACGGCAAAACGGCTGGGCGCCGAAGAAGCCTTGATCATCTACCGGCGCGACCGCGAGCACATGCCTGCGCATTCCTTTGAAGCCGATGAAGCCATCGAGGAAGGCGTTAAAATCAATTGGTTGCGCTCCATTACCGAAATGGACGAAACTTCATTAAAAGTCGAAATAATGGCCCTGGATGAAAACGGCAGGCCGCAACCCACCGGAACGTATGAAACGCTGGAAGCCGATGCGCTTATCCTGGCCGTTGGCCAGGACACCGATACCGGCTTTTTACGCTCGGTTCCGGGCATAGAATTCACTTCCGACGGCACGGTGATTGTAGATTCCGGCATGAAAACCGCTGCTGCCGGTATTTTCGCCGGCGGCGACATGGTGCCCAGCGAGCGGACCGTTACGGCCGCCGTCGGTCATGGTAAAAAGGCCGCCCGCCACATCGATGCCTGGTTACGCAATACACGCTATATTCTTGAGCCCAAACATGATCTTGTCGGCTACGAAAAACTGCATATCTGGTACCAGACCGATGCCGACCCCAAAACGCAAGAACATATACCGGCGGAACGGCGCACCGACGATTTCTCTGAAATCGTTGCCGGGCTCAATACGGCCGATGCCTCATTTGAAGCGCAACGTTGTTTTTCCTGCGGTAATTGTTTCGAATGCGATGGTTGTTATGGCGCCTGTCCCGAAAATGCCGTTATCAAGTTAGGCCCCGGTAATCGTTACCGTTATGCCTATGATTTATGCACCGGCTGTGCCGTTTGTTTTGAACAGTGTCCTTGCCATGCCATTGAAATGGTTGCTGAAAAGAGAGATTAAACAATGACTGCAAACCAAGTTGTAACGGTTGACGGCAATGAAGCCGTCGCCTATATCGCTTACCGGATTAATGAGGTATGCGCAATCTATCCGATCACGCCTTCTTCGGCGATGGCGGAATGGGCCGACCAGTGGGCGGCGGAAGGCAAAACCAATATCTGGGGCAATATCCCGCTGATCGCTGAAATGCAAAGCGAGGGCGGTGCCGCCGGGGCGGTGCACGGCGCTTTGCAAACCGGGGCGTTGTCGACGACCTTTACCGCTTCACAGGGATTGCTGCTGATGATCCCGAATATGTACAAAATAGCCGGTGAATTGACGGCGACGGTTTTTCATGTCGCCGCTCGCTCGCTGGCGGCCCAGGGTTTATCGATATTTGGCGACCATTCCGATGTGATGGCTGTGCGGGACACCGGTTTTGCGCTATTGGGCTCCAGCTCGGTTCAGGAAGCCCATGATATGGCGCTCATCGCCCAGGCGGCGACTTTAGAAGCCCGCGTACCCTTCATACATTTCTTCGATGGCTTCAGGACATCGCACGAAGTCAACAAAATCGAGTTGCTTACTGATGAGCAAATCCGGGCGATGATTGACGGCGACCTGGTCAGGGCTCATCGCGGTCGTGCGCTGAATCCCGATAACCCATTCATTAGAGGCACCGCGCAAAATCCCGATATTTATTTTCAGGCCAGGGAAACCGTCAATCCTTTTTACGCCGGCATTCCGGCTATTGTCCAGAAAGCGATGGACAAATTTGCCGACCTTACCGGACGCCGTTATCGCTTATTCGAATACAGCGGTGTCGAAGATGCCGAAAAAATCATCGTGATCATGGGTTCCGCCGCTGAAACGGTCAAAGAAACGGTGGCCACTCTGGTTCGTCAAGGCGACAAGGTGGGCGTTTTGCATGTCCGTTTATATCTTCCTTTTGCGCAAGACGCTTTTCTCGATGCGCTCCCGCTGACTGTTCAATCCGTTGCCGTTTTGGATAGGACCAAATCACCGGGCGCTACCGGTGAGCCGCTGTTCCATGATGTCGTGACGACTTTTGCTGAAGCGTTCAATGCCGGCAGGCTCGCCAATATGCCCGGAACAGTCGGCGGCCGTTACGGGCTGTCATCTAAAGAATTCACTCCGGCTATGGTGAAAGGTATATTCGACGAACTGGGCAAACCGCAACCCAAAAATCATTTCACGATTGGCATTCACGACGATGTGACTCATAACAGTCTGGATTATGATCCGGCTTTCACTATCGATTCCGATAAAGTGATCTCGGCGTTATTCTTCGGCCTGGGTGCCGACGGTACGGTAGGCGCCAATAAAAACACCATTAAAATTATCGGCGACATACCGGATTTTTATGCGCAGGGCTATTTCGTTTACGACTCCAAGAAATCAGGTTCGCAAACCGTGTCGCATTTGCGCTTCGGGCCGGAACCCATTCACGCACCTTATCTTGTTCAGACGGCGCAATTTATCGGCTGTCACCAGTTCAATTTTCTATTCAAGACCGATATGTTGGCGCAGGCGGCATTGGGCTCGGTATTCCTGCTGAACAGCCCCTTTGCCGCCGATGAGGTTTGGGATCATCTGCCGCGCTATGTGCAAGAAAAAATCATTGCCAAGCGCTTGTCCTTCTATGTCATTGACGCTTCGAAAGTGGCGCTGGAAGCGGATATGGGCAATCGCGTCAATACCATTCTGCAAACCTGCTTTTTTGCCCTCTCCGGTGTTCTGCCCAGGGAGCAGGCGATAGCCAAAATCAAAGAAGCGATCAAAAAAACCTATAGCAAAAAGGGCGAAGACATCGTGCAGCAAAATTTTGCCGCCGTAGACCAGACGCTGGCCCATCTGAATCAGGTCAATATACCTCAGCAGGTCAGCAGCACCCTGGAAATGCCGCTGATCGTACCGGTTGACGCGCCCCGATTCGTACAGGAAGTGACGGCCAAAATGATGGCGGGAACAGGGGATGAACTTTCGGTCAGTCAATTACCGCAGGACGGCACCTATCCTTCCGGCACTACAGCCTGGGAAAAGCGCAATGTTTCCGAATATGTGCCCGAATGGGAGCCCGATCTTTGCATCCAATGCGGAAATTGCAGTTTCGTTTGCCCGCATTCGGTCATCCGGGCTAAATTTTACAACCAATGTTCGCTGGAAAGCGCGCCTTCCGGGTTTAAGTCAGCAAAAATCAGCGCCAGAGGCTTTCCGGAAACCCGTTATACCTTGCAAATCTATCTTGAAGATTGCACCGGCTGTAATCTGTGCGTCAGCGTTTGTCCCGCCGTGAGCCTTAAGGAAAGCGGCGTCAAGGCGATTAACATGAAATCGAAAGCGCCGTTGATGGCGCGGGAAAAGGAAAATATCCGGTTCTTTGAAACCCTGCCGTTCAATGACAGGGCCCGTGTGGATTTCTCGTCTATCCGCGGCGCCCAGTTCCTTCAGCCCCTGTTTGAATTCTCCGGCGCCTGTGCCGGTTGCGGCGAGACACCTTATGTCAAACTGGTCTCGCAATTATTCGGCGACAGATTGATTGTCGCCAACGCCACCGGCTGTTCGTCAATTTACGGCGGCAACCTGCCGACCACGCCGTGGACCAAAAATCATGAAGGGCGAGGGCCTGCCTGGTCTAATTCACTGTTTGAAGACAATGCCGAATTCGGTTTGGGTTTTCGCCTGGCGGCCGATAAGCATCGCGGTTTGGCGATGCAGCTGACGCGCGAATTCCAGCGTGAATTAGGCAGTGATTTTATCAATGACATCCTGAATGCACAGCAGAAAACCGAATCCCAAATCCGCAGGCAACGCGAGCGGGTAGCGGAATTAAAAGCGGCGTTGCTGCAACTGGATTCCGAACCTGCCCGAGACTTACTGTCTGTTGTCGACCACCTGGTTCGGCGCAGCATCTGGATTATGGGCGGTGATGGTTGGGCCTACGACATCGGCTCAGGCGGGCTTGATCATATTCTCGCCGGCGGGCGTGATGTCAATGTGCTGGTCCTGGACACCGAAGTCTATTCGAATACCGGCGGGCAAATGTCCAAATCAACGCCGCTGGGAGCGGTCGCCAAATTTGCCGCCGGCGGCAAAACGGTGGCAAAAAAGGATATTGCGCTGCAAGCCATTTCCTACGGCAATGTCTACGTTGCGCGTATTGCGATGGGCGCAAATCCCCAGCAGACGCTGCTGGCTATGCGCGAAGCGGAGGCTTATCCGGGGCCGTCGCTCATTTTGGCTTACAGCCATTGCATCGCTCACGGCATCAACATGCAAAACGGCTTAAAACAACAGGATCTGGCCGCCGCAAGCGGGTATTGGCCGCTAATCCGCTACAACCCGGTTTTGCGCCAGTCCGACAAAAACCCGTTTGTGCTGGATTCACCCCGTCCGCGCATCACCTTTAAAGATTATGCCTACAATGAATTACGCTACAAAATGCTGCAAAGAACCAATCCCGATGAGGCTGAACGCATGTTGAAGCTGGCGCAACAGATAGTGAACCAAAAATGGGAAATTTATGAACAGATGGCAACCCGCACCGGCAGCCAGTTCCATCCAGACGCCAATCTTGCCGATTAGAGGATACACAGCATGGACTTATCAACCGATTACATGGGCTTAAAGCTCAAACATCCCATCGTCGCCTCTTCGTCGCCGTTGTCGGATACGCTGGAAGGCATCAAATTACTGGAAGACTCCGGCGCTTCAGCGATCGTGATGTATTCGCTGTTTGAAGAACAGATACGCCGAGAGAATGAAGCATTCGATTTTTTTCTTGAGTCCGGTACCGAAAGCTTTGCCGAATCCATCAATTACTTCCCGCACGTCGATATGGCGCATAAAGGCCCCGACCATTATCTCAATCTGGTCAGAAAAGCCGTTGAAGCGACTGATATTCCTATTATCGGCAGTCTTAACGGCGTTACCAGCGCCGGTTGGATCGATTACGCGAAACAGATTCAGGAAGCCGGCGCCGGCGCCCTTGAGCTGAATATTTACTTTATACCGACTGACATCGACATGGTGACATCGGCGGTGGAACAACGTTATTTGGACATCCTGAAAGCCGTCAAAGACGCCGTTTCGATACCTGTTGCGATTAAGCTCAGCCCTTTTTTCAGCGCCACAGGCAATATGGCTAAACGTTTGGATGAAGCCGGCGCCGACGCATTGGTTTTATTCAACCGATTCTACCAGCCGGATATTGATCTGGATAATTTGAAAATAGATCCGCATGCCGAATTGAGCACACCCGCGGAAATTCGCCTGCCTTTGCTGTGGATAGCCGTGCTGTATGGCCGTATCAAAGCGTCCCTGGCTGCAAGCCGGGGCATTCATTCAGCAACGGAAATAATAAAATATCTGCTGGCGGGGGCCGATGTCGTGATGGTTGCATCGGCTTTGATGAAAAACGGCCCGCAATATTTGAGCGTTCTTATAAACGAGACCGACAACTGGCTGACAGCCAGGGATTATCATTCCCTGGCCGAAGTCAGAGGCGTCATGAGCCGGCAACATGTAAAGGATCCTGGCGCCTTTGAACGGGTAAACTACATAAAGGTACTGGAAAGCTTTCAGAAATCTTAAAGCCAAGCTTTGAACGGTGCTTGATCGATGCCGCTTATAAAATGGCAACTATTAAAGCATCGCAAGAAACCGGTCCGGACGAAAGTGATTTCCCGGCCACATACCTGCGGACTCTGGCCGAAGCTGTTCAACAGAGCGTCTATCCCGACTAAAAAAACGGCGCGATATTACCCCTCTTTAATAAAAATCGCTTAGGTCGCTGTGATTTTCCCCAAATCGAATCGCCAATGCTGTGGATCTTCCTTGCTGATAATGCTGTCAGGTGATTGCGATAAGTCCACCAGTTGCGGCATGATGTGTGCCATGGAATTGGTCGAGAAAAATACTTTAACCACCGGCTTGAGCAGGCTTGCTTCTGTCTGTTCGGTGACCACGGCAAGACGCCCTGATTTCAGTTTTACCAGCGTTCCCGAAGGATAGATGCCTATTGTTTTAACGAAAGCGGTAAAGAGGGTTTCGTCAAACTGTCCCTCTTTCCATTCGGCCATTTTGCGCAGGGATTCGGCGGGTTCCCAGCTCGCCTTGTAGCAACGCGTCGACGTGATCGCATCGTACACATCGCAGATTGAGCCCATGCGTGCAAATAAGCTTAATGCTTCGCCGGAAAGTTGATTAGGATAACCTTTGCCGTCTATCCGCTCGTGGTGATGCAGGCACACATCCAGTGTTAAATCGCTTATTCCATGCGAGAGCTTGAGCATATCCCAGCCTTTTTGCGGATGGGTTTTCATAATGGCGAATTCTTCATCCGTCAAGCCTCCGATTTTGTTGAGTATTTTGCCGGGGATGAATATTTTGCCTACATCGTGCAATAAACCCGCCATGCCGGCTTCTTTCTGCGATACGCTGTCCAAGCCCAGCTCTTTTCCCAGTGCAATCATTAATCCACTTGCAGCAATTGAATGCATGTAGGTGTAATCATTGGCATTTTTCAACCGTACAAGGCTGAGCAGTGCATCAGGATTGCGCGTGATCGACTGATTGATATCGTCTACCAGGGCGGCTGCCTGATCCACCTTGATGGCATTGCCCATGCGCGCTTCATTGAACATCAGGATAATGGTCTTTTTGGCGTTAGCGAGTATTTTCTTTGCGCGTACCAGCTCATCTTGCAGCGAGGCGCGCGACTTAATATTTTTTGTCTGCGTGGCGATCTGTTGCAACGCGCTGTTGATTTGCATCTTTTCTTCTTCAACAGAGACCGATTTTACTTCGATATTCACATCGAGGCCTTTATCGGTATCGATCCATACTTCCCTGATTTGATAATCAGAAAGCGCTTTCAGATCTTTTTCTTTCGTAAGCTTGAATGCTTTTTGCCAAAATGGATTATCCATCCAGCTTCCACAGATCTCGTGGATATACATACCCACCTGAACATCCTGAATTTTAATTTTTTTCAGCATAATAACCTCCTGCAGACCATAGCATCCGGCATCCTGGAAGCGAATGTGCGATATGAATTTAGATTAAGCGGCCGATAGCCGGTAAGCCGGCTTGGTAAAATGTCCATGACGTTCTCACGAAAAATTATTTTTACTGTACGATGTTTGCGAAGTTGTTCAACTATTTCAAATTCACTCACGGCTGTATAAAACGTTACAAGTGGATATGTAAAACCCGTACTGTGTAAGTGGACTTGTTTATGCAGGTGCGTGGGTGATATTGCAGAGACTTGACATGCGGTGAATCCTATAGGTATCTGCATAGTTGTTATAGGCTGGACAGCAATACCTGTATAAACTATCCGGGCATTCCTGTGCGAGTTGCGTATAACTTAGCATATATAGTCAGTTTATCGGTAAAAAAGTGATGCTTGCTTGTTGTTCTGTTGCCCGCCGGGCTTTATAGAAAACCGTTAACATTTTATCATTCCCCAAGAATAAGCGTTCAATGCCTTGCTGCGCTTACTGGAACTGATCTATCCATGATGCCGATGACCCTAGAAGACACTCATGCTGTTGAGCTGATGACCGTACAGGAAGTTGCACGGTATTTACGGCTTAAAGAGCGGAAAATTTATTATTTGCTGGCGCAGGAGGCTATTCCCTGTGTGCGCGCGGGAAAGAAGTGGCTGTTTCCGAAAGACCGGATAGATAGCTGGCTATCTTCGCAGCAGCATAAATTATCGTTCGATGCGGTACCGGCTGCGGCTGCCTTTGCCGCGCCTGCCGCTGTTTTGGTCGGCAGTCATGATCCATTGCTGGAATGGGCATTGAGTGAGATACACAGCCCGATTGCCGTTAAGATGACCGGTGCACAGGAAGGTTTGAGATTATTCGGCGCGGGCGAAGCCATACTGTGCGGCACACATATCATGGAAGCGGACGGGCGGTACAATATTGCTTCTATCAGGGAACAGGTCAAACTGCGCGCTATTGTCGTCATCGAATGGGCAAAGAGACAGCAAGGCCTGATTGTTGCAAAAAACAATCCATTAAATCTTCACAGCCTGAATGATGTGATTGCCCGGAAAGCGAAACTGATTGAACGCCAACCGGGGGCCGGCAGCCAGATTTTACTGCAGCATTTGCTGGCGCAGGAGCGTATAGATTTCCGGCGCATACAGCGTTTAGAGCGCCCTGCGCGTAACGAAGTCGAATTGGCGATGACGGTATTTAGCGGCAAAGCGGATGCCGGTGTCGGCATAGCCGCTGCCGCCGGCCAATTGCAACTGGATTTTGTGCCTTTTTTGACGGAGCGCTTTGATCTTGTCATGACTCATGCCGATTATTTTGAGCCGCCCATCCAGGCATTGCTGCAGTTTACCCGCCGGCCTGAGTTTGCTGAGAAGGCGGAAGAATTGGGCGGATATGATGTCAGCGCATTAGGCAAGATTCATTACAGCCAAAGATAAGCATGCCTCAAACCGATGCCGTCAGTAGTTCCATGTTTGAAGCATCGAGAAACTGTCGACTTAGTGTATTTTTATTGCATAAGCGACTTAACACCGTTTAAATATATCTGATGTATTTTACTTCCCAGGGTGAGTAAGGCGTCCTATCATAAAATCGGCGATTCATCACTGCTTAAAACGACAGATGATAGAGACCGGTTCCAGTAACAATACTATTGAGAGACAGAACGATGAGCGATCAGTACGAAATGCAAGAAGACCGTGATACTAATTTGGGGCGCCGCCGGGTGCTCTTTCTGGGGATGTTCGGAGCAATAGGCGGGGCTGCTGCGGCGTTGGGTTTTTTGCCCCGGAGTTTGTCGGCGCAGACCCTGGCCATAGGCGATGCGTCCCTGAAGGAGCCGCCGGTGGTGGCGAGCAGCGGGGGCGTGCTGCAAGCGACCTTGCAGGCGACCACCAAGCCGGCCAAGGTGGCCGGGCAACTCATTACCGGCGCTATGACTTACAACGGTCATTATCCGGGGCCGACACTGCGGGTTAAGCCCGGCGACCGTATCCGCCTGACAGTGCGCAATAACCTGAATGTGCCGGGGACGGCGCAGGCCAACAGCATGGGTACGACGCCCGATATGCTGAATACGCATTTCCACGGCCTGCACGTATCGCCGCTGCCCAAGGCGGATGACATCTATCTGGAAACGAGGTTCGGCGAATCCTACGACTATGATTTCCAGATTCCGGTCGATCATTCCGGCGGCTTGTATTGGTATCACCCCCATGTGCATGGGGTGGTCGATACGCAAATCTATGCCGGGCTGGCCGGTATGCTGCTCGTGGAAGGCGGAGCCGAGCGGGTTCCCGCGCTGCAAGGCGTGCGGCAGCGATTGCTGGCATTAAAGAATGTCGCTGTTAAAGATGGCGCGCTCGCCACCGGAGTGGCGCCGGCTGACCAACAGCATACCGTCAATGGCCAGTTGGCGACAACCATTGCGATACGTCCGGGCGAAACCCAGCTTTGGCGGGTGGTCAATATGGGCAATGAACCTTATTACCAGCTTAGCCTCGACGGCCATACGTTTACGGTAGTGGCGGAGGACGGTTCCATGCTGTGGGAAAGTTACACCGCCGATACTTTACTGCTGCCGCCCGGCAAGCGCTTCGAATTCACCGTCACCGGCGGCAAGGCGGGGCGCTATTCCTTCAGGACCCAGGGCTATAATTCCGGGCCTTTCGGCGGCTGGACTGCCGCGGAACTGGCAACGCTGATTGTCTCCGGCAGCAAGGATACGCCGCGGGAGATTCCGGTGCAGTTGGGCGAAGCTCCCGCTTACCTGTCCGGGCCGGTGGCCAAGCGCCGTTATATCAGGTTCAGCGATGGATTTAACACCGTCACCAACATGCCCTATTTCGAGATCAACGGGAAAGTGTTCGAACCTTTGCGCAACGGCGCCCAAATCAAGTTGGGTACGACCGAGGAATGGCTGATTTACAACGATTCCGATCGCTCGTTGGCGGAGGGCGGCGTGGCCGAAGATCATCCTTTCCATATCCACGTTAACAATTTTACCGTCACCGAAATCGACGGCAAGCCGGTCAAGGCTTACGGCGGAAAGGATGTGGTGAATGTGTTGCCGGGACAAAAAGTGCTTATCCGCATGGCATTTCCCGATTTCGTCGGCAAATCGGTATTCCATTGCCACATCCTGTTCCATGAAGACAACGGCATGATGGCTAATTTTGAGATTGTGCCTTAAATATCTGCTCGGGGAGGGGGTTATGCAACAAAGTATGGGTTCACCAATAAGATGTGCCTGAGTACATAGCGGCAGAAAAGCGTTGCCCACCTGCTTTATTTATAGGTGTTAAGGATTTGGCTAAAAATAACGTCCCGAAACTATAGTTCCCACGCCCTGAGTCACTGCCAGCTGTGTAGGAGCGGGCCGTGCCCGCGATATTATTGGCAATGATGTGGGAGCTGGACCTGCATCCGACGCGGGCACGGCCCGCTCCTACACAGTGACGCGGAAGGTGGGAACGATAGGCTAACTTCGGGAAGTTATTTCTCACTATATCCTAAGCAGCTCTGTCGTCCACGCGTTCTACCCAATACCCCGGACCTCCGTTGACTGTTTTTGATGTGTGAGAGGATACATCACTTTTCAAGACAATTGCTGCATTTGTTACATTTTGTAACAAATGCATCTTATGATTTGATCAATTTCTGTCACCGCCTTTGGTGCTGCATTATTTTTTACCTAAATATCAATATAATAGTTATTTTTTTATGTTGGCAAGAGATTTGCTGATTCTGGTATCGCTTGTCACTTAATCATTTGCTGCATAAAATACAAAATAGTAATATTAAGGAAAATCCATGAAATATTTCCGTCGTGCGTCGGTTGCGGTTGCAGTTAATCTGCTGTTGATTTCTCAGGGCAACGCAGATAGCCCTTCAAAAACGGATGCCTTCTGGGGCGGCATGGCGGGGCGTGTTGGCCAGGCG
>Ga0163199_1001378_pt1 | contig 15200 bp, 10 predicted proteins | sample PL_2010_150m_FD_113537 | JGI IMG/M metagenome (GOLD analysis project Ga0163199, IMG submission 113537) | Freshwater microbial communities from Powell Lake, British Columbia, Canada to study Microbial Dark Matter (Phase II) - PL_2010_150m | ecosystem: Environmental > Aquatic > Freshwater > Lake ... | reverse complement strand
GTCTGGAGCACGGTGACGCGCGGCTCGTTCCGGAATTGCCTGGTCAGGTGCGCGGCGAATTCCGCATCCAGTTCGAAGAGGATCAGGCGGCAGTCGGGGCCCATCCGTCTGAGTATCTGCCGGGTGTGGCATCCCTCGCCGGGGCCGAGTTCCACGACCACCCGCGGACTCGAAAAATCCAGTCGGGAACTTGTCTCCCGCGTGAGGAACGGAGAGCTCGGAACGAGGTATCCCACGCGCATCGGATTGGCGAGGACCCGCTTGAAAAATAAAAAACTCATCCGGAATATCTTTGGAGGGGTGGGGGCGGATCTCAGGGGATCCGCGAAAGAATCTCCTGCGAGGCGGCCTGTTCGTAGGCGTCGGCGATTCCGAGAAGACGTGTCTCGTCGAGCGGCTTTCCGAGGAATTGCAGGCCGACCGGCAGCTGTTTTCCGTCTTCCTCGACCAGCCCGCAGGGGACGCTGATCCCGCAGATGCCGGCGAGGTTTGCCGCGATCGTGAAGATGTCCGCCAGATACATCCGCAGCGGATCGTTCACCCGCTCGCCGATTTTGAACGCAAGGTCGGGCGACGTCGGGCAGATGAGGGCGTCCACTTTTTCAAAGGCGTTTGTGAAATCGCGCCGGATGAGCGTGCGGACCTTCTGGGCCCGCAGGTAGTAGGCGTCATAGTATCCGCTGGAAAGCACATACGTGCCGAGGATGATCCGCCGCTTCACCTCGCTGCCGAAGCCCTCCTCCCGGGTGCGGCGGTAGTGGTCGAGGAGGTCGGCCGGATTTTTTGCGCGGTGGCCGTAACGGGCGCCGTCGAAACGCGCTAGGTTCGCGGAGGCTTCGGCGGTCGCGATGATGTAATAAACTCCGATGGCGTATTCGGTGTGTGGGAGAGACACCTCGACCAGTTCGGCCCCGAGGCTCTCGCATTGCCGGATCGCGGCCTCCACTTTTTTACGGATCCTGCTGTCCATCCCGTCCACAAAATATTCTTTGGGAATCCCGAGCTTCACGCCTTTCAAATCGCGTCCGAGCCGGGTGGTGAAATCCTCTTCCGGAAGTTCGAGAGACGTCGAGTCGCGGGGGTCCTTTCCTGCGATGGCATTCAGGATTGCCGCGCAATCGCGCGTGCTGCGTGCGAATGGGCCGATCTGGTCGAGCGAACTCGCAAAGGCGACAAGCCCGTAACGCGAGACGCGGCCGTAGCTCGGCTTGAGACCGACCACCCCGCAGAGCGCCGCAGGCTGGCGGATCGAACCTCCGGTGTCGCTGCCGAGTGTGGCAAATGCCTCGCGCGCGGCCACAGCCGCCGCCGAGCCGCCGCTGGAGCCTCCGGGAATGCGCGTCGTATCCCACGGATTGCGGGTGATCTGATAAGCCGAGTTTTCGGTGGACGAACCCATCGCGAACTCGTCCATGTTCAGTCTTCCGAACGGAATCGCGCCCGCCGCGCGCAGCTTGGAAATCACCGTCGCGTCATACGGGGCCTTGTATCCGGCAAGGATCTTCGACCCGCATGTGCATTGCTCGCCCCAAACATTGATCACGTCCTTGATTCCGATCGGGACCCCTCCCAACGGGAGCGACACGTCGGCTTTTTCCGCGGCCGCCAGGGCGGAATCAAAATCCCGTGCAAGATACGCCTGGATCTGCGGATCGATGGATTCGATGCGCGATTCGATGGCTCGGACGGCGTCCGCCGGGGTGAAGGCCCCGCTGCGGAACCCGGTTTGAAGTTCGGAAATGGTCAGGCTGGAGAGATCGCTCATGGCTATTCGATGACTTTGGTGACGAGGACCAGGTTGTTCGCCGCATGTGGTGCGTTGGCCAGCACAGCGGACCGGTCCAGGCCCGGCTTCGCGACATCCTCGCGGAAGACATTGAAGACTGGCGCCGCGTGCGCGGTCGGCTCGACCTGCGACACGTCCAGTTTGCCGAGTTGCTCGACATACTCGAGCACGCTGCCCAGTTGGGATTGAAACGTGGCGGCTTCTTCATCGCTCAGTTCGATGCGCGCCAGCCGGGCGACATCTCGGACATCAAGGTTCGGACTGCTCATGTGCGCATCTTGGTAAATTCCCCGCGCCCGTTTGTCCAGCGCGCGGTCAACCTTGCCCGTATTGCCTCAATGAAAATGACTATGAGGTAAAATATTTCCTCTGGCGGATTACGAGGCAGCGACAGCCCGGGTCCGGGGGCTTTGGCCAATCGGTTACCACTTTTCCGATACTTGGATGCTTGAAAAACGGGTTCAAAAAAATGTCCCCAGGTGGAGTCGAACCACCATCTGAGCTTTAGGAGAGCCCTGCTCTATCCACTTGAGCTATGAGGACGTTGGCGTGCGGGATATCCACACGCCGCGTGAGAGGGATGCTTATCATGCACATTAGTCCGCTGCAAGGCGGGATCGCTTGTTTCAGGCCCGCATGCCCGCTTCCTTGAGGCGGTCTTCGATGTCGCTAGACTGGAGGGCATCGACCATTTCCCCGATTCCTCCTTCAAGGAAGCGGTCGAGGCTGTAGAGAGAGAGCTTGATCCGGTGGTCGGTGACGCGGTTCTCCGCAAAGTTGTAGGTCCGGATTTTTTCCTCGCGTCCGCCGCCGCCGATGAGGCTTTTCCGGTGGGCGGAATATTTTTCCTCCTCCTCGCGTCGTTTGTCTTCGAGGAGGCGGGAGCGCATGATCTTGATGGCGGCTTCCTTGTTCTTCTGCTGGCTGCGTCCGTCCTGGCAGCGGACGATCCGTCCGGTCGGGATGTGCATAACCTGGACCGCGGAGTCGGTGGTGTTGACGCCCTGACCGCCGGGGCCGCCGGCGCGGCAGACCTCGATGCGGAGGTCCTCGGGCTTGATCTGGAGATCCACCTCCTCGGCCTCCGGAAGGACTGCGACGGTGGCGGTGGATGTGTGGATGCGGCCCTGAGCCTCGGTGGCCGGGACCCGCTGGACCCGGTGCACTCCGCTCTCGTAGCGGAGCCGGCGGAAAACAGATGCGCCCGACACCCGGAAAACAATTTCGCGAAAGCCCCCGAGGTCGGAGGGGCTGGCGTCCATCTCCTCGACCTTCAGACCAATCGAGTCGGCGTAGCGGGAATACATCCGGAAAAGGTCGGCGGCGAACAGCGCGGCTTCCGTCCCGCCCGTTCCCGCGCGGATTTCGACGATTGCATCCTTGTCCTCGTCCGGTTCCGGCGGCAGGAGGGCGACCTGCACGTCTCGCTCGAGCGCGGGAATGGCGGTTTCGAACTGTGGGATTTCAGAGGCGGCGAGCTCCGCCATTTCCTTGTCGTCCGAGGAGGCGAGTTCGCGGTTTTCCGCCAGCTCGCGGCGCGCCTTGACGAGACGGGCCCAGATTTCCAGGAGATGCTTCGTATCCGCATGTTCGCGAAGGATCTCGCGGGCGTGGCGGGCATTGTCAAAAAGCCCGGACGCCGCCATCTCGCGCTCGAGTTCCTCGAAGCGCGCCCGTTTGCGGGCGATCAGCGGTTCAAAATCCATTGTTGAGCGGGAAAGAAAAAACGGTGAACGCACAGGTGTGCGGTCACCGTTTTTCTTGGTGGGGAAATGAGCTAGACCTTCTTGACGAGGCGGGGAGCGCGGATGGTCCCGTAGCGGCGCTTGAATTTGTCAACGCGCCCGGCGGTATCGACAAACTTCTGTTCGCCGGTGAAGAACGGATGGCAGGCGGCGCAGATGCCGATCTTGATGTTTTCGCGGGTCGAACGGGTGCGGTAGGCGGCTCCGCAGGCGCAAAGGATGACGGTTTCGCGATAATTGGGATGGATGTCGGTCTTCATTCTTGAAAAGCCAGTCAGAATACCGCGATTGTGTCGGCCTGCAACAACGAAATGACATGAACAATCCGATTCTGGAACGGTGGCGCCGGGTGGTGTCCGGAGGTGATGGCCCGGCCATTTACGGGCCGTCGGGCGAGGTGTCGCGAACTTTCACGGATATTCAGGCGGAGGCGGAGGAACTGGCCGGACACCTTCCCGCCATATCCGGGGCCGTGGCTCTGCAGGTGGGGAATCACGAGTCGTTTCCCGCATTGCTGCTCGCGATTTGGCGCGCAGGCCGGACGGTTTGTCTTTTTGACGCCGAGTTGCAGGGGAATGCGAGGGCGGATATCGAGCGGGAGTTGGGGGTCACGGTCCGGACCCGAATAGAGAACGGGCGACTGGAATTTGAAATGACCGGATCTTCCGGGAACCTGCAGAGCGGAGTCGATCTCTACAAGCTGACTTCGGGAACCGCTTCCCGCCCGCGGCCGATTGGATTCACGGCCGCGCAGTTGCTGGCGGACTGCGATCACATTTGCGAGACGATGGGGATCCGTGCCGACGACTTGAACTTCGGAGTGATCGCATTTTCGCATTCCTACGGTTTCAGCAACCTTGTGACGCCATTGCTGTGCGGGGGTGTCCGTCTCGTGGTGGCTCCGGACGCCCTTCCGAGGGCGATCGAGGCGGGGCTTGTCGCAACGGGAGCGAGTGTGCTTCCGGCGGTGCCGGCTCTGTTCCGGGGACTGCTTTCCGCCTCTGCGTTGCCGGAGACGTTGAGGCTGTGCATCTCCGCCGGTGCCCCGCTCGATCCGGCGGTCGGAAAGGAATTTCACGCGCGGTTCGGACGGAAAATTCACACGTTCTACGGTGCGTCCGAGTGCGGCGCGATCTGCTACGATGGCACCGAGGAAATTATCGGTGAGCCGGGATTTGTCGGGCATCCGCTGGCCGGTGTCCGGGTTGAGATGGTGGAGATTTCTCCGCCTTCACGGATCCGGATCCGTTCCGATGCGGTGGGGATTGAAGGCGGAATCTTTGAACCGGCGGATCTCCTCATGCGGGACGGGCGCGGATTTTGGATTGTCGGGAGGGAGAGCGATCAGATCAACGTGGCGGGAAAAAAAGTGAATCCCGGCGAGATCGAACGGGTGATCGCGGGCGCACCCGGGGTTCGCGAGGTGGTGGTCTGCGGTGTGGAGGATCCGGCGCGTGGACACGAGATCTGCGCACTTGTGGCCGGGGAGGGGGATGCCTCGGAACTGCGGCGGCACTGTCAGGCGCTTCTTGTTCCGTGGAAGATTCCCCGACGGTTTGCATTCGTCTCGGAAATTCCGACAAACGCCCGTGGAAAGGTGAGCAGAAAAGAGGTCTCCCGGATGTTTTTTGCGCCTTGAGGAAAAGAGCGGATCCGAATGCAGTGTCCGCTTTCGCTCAGGACTGCTCCAGCCGTTCACCGCGGACGAGCCAGATTCCGAGGAGCGCGACATCAGCCGGGGTCACGCCGCTGATGCGGGCGGCCTGACCGAGCGTTTCCGGGCGGATTTTTTCGAGCTTCTGGACCGCCTCGGTGCGGAGACCCTTGATCTCCGGATAGGAAACCCAGCCGGGAATGATCTTATTTTCATGGCGTTCCGTGCGGGAGATCTGCTCCTCTTGGCGCTTCAAGTAGCCTTCGTATTTCAGATCGGTTTCAATTTGTTCCCAGACATCAGCCGGGTGGTCGGAACGAATTTCCTGCGGGAGGTTCGGCCAAGAGTTTTCGGCGCGCTTGAGCCAGCGCCCGACGGTGATGGAATCGAGTTTCATCTCGCGCACCCGGGAGCGAAGCTCCTCCACGCAGGCGGCCTTTTGTTCGAAGCGGGATTTTCTTTCCCCGGAAACCAGGCCGGCGGCGATGCTCTTTGCCGTCAGGCGCAGGTCGGCATTGTCCTGTCGCAGGAGAAGCCGGTATTCCGCCCGGCTGGTGAACATCCGGTAGGGTTCCGGCGTGCCTCGGACGACCAGGTCGTCGATGAGGACTCCGATGTAGGCCTCGTGCCGGGCAAGCGTGAAGGCTGGCAGTCCCTGAACTTTCAGTGCCGCGTTGGCTCCCGCGACGAGACCCTGTGCGGCCGCCTCTTCGTAGCCGGAGGTGCCGTTGATCTGCCCGGCGAAGTAGAGCCCGGAGATCCGCTTGGTCTCCAGTGTCGTGTGAAGCTGGGTGGGCGGGCAGTAGTCGTATTCCACCGCGTAGCCCGGGCGCAGGATCTCGGCGTTTTCCAATCCGGCAACGCTGCGGATGAAGGCATATTGAACATCGAACGGCAGGCTTGTGGAAACCCCGTTCACGTAAATCTCGTCCGTATGGCGTCCCTCGGGTTCCAGGAAGAGCTGGTGCTTCGGCTTTTCCGCAAACTTCACGACCTTGTCCTCGATGCTCGGGCAATACCGCGGGCCGACCCCCTCGATGACGCCGGCGTAGAGCGGCGACTTGTCGAGATTCGCGCGGATGATTTCGTGGGTGCGTTCGTTTGTGTGAGTGATGAAGCAAGGGATCTGCCGTGCCTGGAAAGCGCCGTCCTTCCATTCGTTCAGCGTGAAGATGTCATCCTCGCCGCGGCGCAGGGTATCCGCCAGGTAGCTGAAAACCGGCGGGGGCTCGTCTCCCGGCTGGGATTCACATTTGGAAAAATCGATGCTCTTCGCGAGCAGGCGGCACGGGGTGCCGGTCTTGAAGCGCCCGACCTCGAAACCGAGGTCCTTCAGGCAGTCGCTGAATGTGGAGACCATGTCGCCGAGGCGGCCGCCGGCCTGGTTTTTCAGCCCGACATGGAGGAGCCCGCGGAGGAACGTTCCCGTGGTGACGATGACCGAGTTGGCGCGGAACACGATCCCGAGGTTGGTCTCGATGCCGGCGACCACGTCGTTTTCGACAAGCAGACGCAGGACATTCCCCTGCTTGAGATCGAGGTGGGGGTGGCGCTCGATGAGCGCCTTCATGCGGAACTGGTAGGCCTTCTTGTCGCACTGCGCGCGTGGAGCCCTCACGCTCGGGCCCTTCGTGGCGTTCAGCATCCGGAACTGGATGCCGGTCGCATCGGTATTCAGCCCCATGGCCCCGCCGAGGGCGTCGATCTCCCGCACTATGTGGCCCTTGGCCAGCCCACCGATCGCCGGGTTGCACGACATCTGGCCGACGGTGTCGGCGTTCTGCGTCAGCAGGAGGGTTTCGCAGCCCAGCCGGGCAGCTGCCATCGCGGCCTCGATGCCGGCGTGACCGGCTCCAATGACGGCGACGTCGTATCGTTTGGGATACTCGAAATCGCTCAAGCTATTCGGTGGGAATGCCGTGCTCCGCGAGCTTCTTCATGAGCGCACCGGTTTGCAGCTTGTTGCAATTTTTCAGCACGACATCGCCGGCGACAAAATTGTCGAATGTCCCGCGGATCCCGGTGTTTTCTCCCTCGACGATGAACGCGCGTTCCTTCGTGAGTTCCCCCTCCCAGTTGCGGTGGAAGACGTCCACCTTGGAATGGTTCGGATCCACCGTATTGTTCTTGGGCATGTCATCAGCTCCGAAGACGGCTTTGACGTCAGGAGTCGTCCGGCTCGGGAGTTGCATGAAAACCGTCAGCGGATCGCCGCTGGAATCATCCGACTCCGTGACCTGGCCGACGCGCCCGTAAACCAGGATCCTCATCCCGTTGTATTTCTGCAGCGCGGCATCCGGCGCGGAGGAAAAATCATTCACGATCTGTTCGAGTGTCACAAAGCCGTCCGGCGGGAGCGGGGCGAGGGTCGAGTCTTGGGCGAAAACCGAACCCGCAAAGGCTGCGGCCAGCATGCAAACCACCAGGATGGATCTCATAATGGGCTCAATCTGTCCCAGTCGTGTGCATTTCACAAACCGAAAACAACCGCGGCCTCTTCTTTCGGGCTTGCTGGAGGCGTCCAGATTTCCTGACAGATTCGATGCGCAGGGAATGTCCTCGATCTCCTTCAAACGGGACGACGGTGCCTGGGACTTCCAGGACCGCATGTCGGAGAGTCTCGAGTCCGAAACGACGGAATGTGCTTGCGAACATCTCGGCCTCAATGATCCCGGTATGGTCGCAGAGACTGAGAAATTTCATCGGTTGCCCGTCGTTCTGCTCGTGGAAACGATCCGCAATCACAGGCCCGCAAATCGTCACCCGCCGACCGGGATGACGGGGGAGTTGCCGGATCGGACAATACGTCTCCCAGGCAATATCCGGCCACAATTCGAGCGGGTGTCTGGAGACAGTGAACCCAAGTAAATCCATTTCGCTCTTCAAGCGATCATGTCTGGGTGAATCATGCTGGTATTGAAAATCTCAATGCACTGAAAGCAAGGAACTTGTATTATGTAATTACGTATATATTAAATGGCTTTTTTCCGACTCGAACAGAGTAAATCGAAGGCTCAGGAGCATAGTAAAAAAAAGAGATCGGAGACATTGTGCTCTGTTAACTATGCGAACTCCGCAATTGATAGAAACTGTTGGAAGTTTTTGGGAACCCCCTTGATGGCGGTGAGCGGGATGCGGATGGCGGGCGTCTTCCCAGGGGCTGCTGCCAACCTTTGCGTATCGCGATCGCGATAGTTCAAAGCTGATTATGGTATGAAGGCGGGATTCCTATGGGTGACATCCGGGGGGATTCGATGCCGAGGGGTGGCATTCGAGGGAAAAAGCGAGCTGGGAATAGAAGCCTTTGCCGTGGGTGAGGACGGCGGCGAGAAAATCGCCGGGATAGTAGGTTTTCATCCAAGCGGCCTGCCTGGCCTCGATGGCGTTGGCTGTTGAGTGGGCGCGGCGGTATGTCTAGTTATTTCCGCATTCCCCGTGCAGGAACGAGAGGGAGCACACAAAGCACTCGGCAACATCTATCAGTCGGTTCTCAGGCAGGCTGCCATGCTGGCCTACGTGGATGTCATTTAATTCATGGCGATCGCCCCGCTCTGCATCGTCCCGCTCGCTCTCTTCCTTCCAAAGGGATTCCCAAAATTCGAAATCGCGCCGCATTGATGAAGCTGTCCGGGTGGTCGTCCGGGCAGATGCCTTTCCGTGCATCGCATGAGGCCGGAAGGCGAGACTGGAAAACATGGAAAATACTTTTGGTCATCACCGCGCTGATGCGATAAAACGGTCTCTTGATGAAGAGCAAGACGCAACCAGGGGACGGTGGCAGGCGGCCTGGCATCCGCCAAATCGCCAAATCGCTCGGGATCAGCATCGGGACGGTTTCGCGTTCCTTGAACAACCGCTACGGCGTCAACAGCAGGACGCGGGAGCTGGTCCTTGCCGAGGCCCGCAAGCTGGGTTACGTGCCGAATCAGGCCGCCCGCAATTTGAAGGATCATCCGAGTCTCACTGTCGGGCTTGTCTTTTCTCCGTTCAAGGGCCCCGCAGGTGAAATCAATCCGGCCGCGTTGGGGCTCATCGAGAGTTTCAAGAAGGCCGTTGCGAAAGCGGGGATGGCGGTGAAGGTCGTAATGTTCGTGGATGATGATGAACTGAAACACCAGACCGACGGGATCAATGTCGCCGTGTTCTACGGGCACTTCGAGCACTCCTCGTTGCAGGTTGTGCATGATTCCGGGATTCCCGCCGTCCTGCTTCAGCTGCCGCCCAGCGGTCTTCCCGACCAGATCTCCCTGAGCATCGACACCCGGTCCGCGGGGGCGGCCGCGGTCGAGTATCTGGCAGCGCTGGGGCATGAGAAAATCGGCATCGTTCTTTCCCCGCTCACGGAATCGCACGGCTCGGGGCTTTTTGCTGGATACCGCATGGCCCAGATCGAGTTCCATCTTCACCAGGACAATTCGTGGGTCTGCGAGATGACCCCGGAGATGACGAGCAAGGAGGGGGGGCGGTTGGGCATGGAGCGGATTCTCAAGTCCCCAAACCGGCCGACCGCGGTGATTTTTGCATCCGATTGGATGGCCCTTGGAGGATTGCGGGCGGCAGCCGATGCCGGGCTTCGTGTTCCCTCCGACATCAGCATCATCGGTTTTGACGATCTGGAGATTTCATCGGAAACCTCGCCCTCTCTCACGACTTTCGATGTGCATGTCGAAAAGGAGGTCGAAGCCCTCACGCAGCTTGCCCAGGATCTCGGGCTCCGGAGCTGGGAGGAAAAAAACGGCTCGGACCGCGAGGTGCTTCTGGCTCCCGACTTGATCAGGAGAAAATCCTGCGCCTGTCTTCGTTCGCAGAAAAATCGTTAGCTCGCTATTTCGGTGCGGCGGATTGGCCGACCGGGAGATCACCGGCATGCGTAACGGTTCCGTCATCATTCGGATCCCGCTTCGCCGTGCGCAGGGTGGACAGCAATGAGGAGAGGTCCCGCATGCCTCCCCACAGGAACCAGACGATCGTGATGATCCCCACGACCACACCGAGGATCACGGTGAAATGCCACCATTTTGCCCACATCTCCGTCGGGATCCCCCAGACCAGGGCAACAACAGTCCCGATCACGAACGAGGTGAACCAGAAGCCGGTCCATGCGATTTTGGCGAAGTAGATGCAGAGATCGCCGCGGGTGAATTCCGGACTGATTCCCAGCCATTTCCAACGGTGAGGGTGGGGGGCCTTCTGGTGTTCGCCCGGGAGAGCATATTCTCCGCGGTGGAGGAGCTGCTCCATGTTGAAATCCTCCCGGCAGGTCAGGAGGGAAAGCGTGACGTAAACGGCGATGGCGCTCAGCGATGCGACCAGAGCCATCCATGCACCGTTCAGGGGAAAATTCGGTGAGAGGGCTGCCAGCTTGGGAACGGCCGGCCACACGGTCCGCATTACCGCTCCACAGACGGAAATGGACGCACCGGTGATCAGCGCTCCCCATGCGCCGGCGACAGTCCCCCTTTTCCAGTAAAGCCCGCCGATGATGGCCGCCCCGGATCCCCCCAGATAGATCGCTCCGGTGATGAGCTGATACATGTAGATGTAGTCCCTCATCGGGAAGAAAAGGCTGAAGAAAAACGAGAAGACGGCGACCCCCGCAATTGAGAAGCGGAGAAGCCTGAGGTGTTGTTCCGGGGAAAAGTGCCTCCCCCGGATGGGCAGGATCACGTCCTGGATGAAGATGCTTCCCCAGGCGTGCAGGTAGGTCGTGTCGTTGCCGATCGAGCCCGCCAGCATGGCCGCGCAAAGGAGACCGACCACGCCCACCGGAAGAATCTGAACCAGCGACAGGGGAACCGTCACCTGGTTCTGGATCTGCTTGTCGGATATCCCTGCAAGAGCCTGATGGACCACCTGCGCCTCGGCCGAAAAGCTGGCGTTGTGCAGGAACACATAGACGCAGATCGGGATGAGCGAGACCATCAGGTAGGAAACCCCGCCCCGCCACTCCGCCAGAATTCCCGCCATGCGGGACTCGTGAGGGCTCTTTGCCGCGCAGTTGTATCCCTGAAGCCCCTGCCAGCCGAGGCAGTTGTAGATCAGCTTGAAGGCGAAGATGAAAAAGAACCACATGTCGAAATCCGCAATGGCCCCCTGATCGAAGGGATTCAGCAGCGAGTGTCCCGGGGCCGAGTCGGAGAGGGTTCCTGCAATCTGTGGCCAGGAGAATTTTGCGAACATCGCAAACGCGAGCACCAGAAACACGATGTTGATGAACTGCGCCTGCAGAAAATCCGCGATCATCACCGTCACCATTCCCCCGCTCAGGATCAGCCAGAGGGTGACGCCCAGCATGACGGCCATCACTGGAGCGATCGTCGGAACGGTGAGCCCCCATACGTGCAGTTCGTTTGGAAATCCGCAGAAATAGACGATGAAGCGCGCCACCACTCCGGGAAAAATCCCAAAGTTCAAAACACCTGATACCCAGGCGACTATCCCGGCGAAGACCCGGAACCTCCGGCTGTATCGCATTTCAAAGAACTGCGCCATCGTCATCGCCCGCGTCTCGCGGAACCGGTAGCGCACCCAGCCCGCAAGCGCGAGGATCAGCGCGATGGGAGCCATCATCAATCCCCACCAGCTGGCTGCAAAACCGGCTTTGTAGAATTTCTCGAAATTGGCTATCGTTCCCACCAACCCCATGGCCGCCATTCCCTCCGACAGCGTCAGCAGGTATCTTCCCGCGCAGCGGTTGCCCGCCAGGAAGTCGGACACGCTGCGCGAAAACGGCCTGGTCAGCAGGGCCACTGCCGCGATTCCGCCGAAAAGGCAGGCCACGATCAACCAATCAATAATGCTCAAGTTCACAGGCTGGGAATCACGATTCAAAATTGAGTCTTGCAGGTTTGAACCAAAAGTCGATAAGTATATCGTAAACGTTAACGAGTTTTCGGGCGCATTGCCTGTGGCGGGATCTCAAGAATATTTTACGGGGACAAATATATGACGAAGCAAAGTATCACGGTGGATTTCTGTGTGATCGGTGGAGGGCTGGCCGGGGTGAGTGCCGCACTGGCGGCGGCGCGGAACGGGGCGAGTGTGGTGTTGGTCCAGGATCGCGCCGTTCTTGGAGGCAATGCTTCGAGTGAGATCAAGATGCACGTTGTGGGAGCGGACTGTCACGGGAGCCGACCCGGAGCGCGCGAGACGGGGCTCATTGAGGAATTCAAACTGGAGGACGCCTATCGCAATCCTGACCGCACCTATTCGCTCTGGGACCTGCTTCTCTACGAGAAGGTAAAAGAGAATCCGAACATCCGGCTTCTTTTGGAATCCCATTGCGACGGCTGCGAAACTGAGGAGACGCCGGCAGGAAAACGCATCACCCGCGCCCATGTCGTCCGCCCGCAAACGGAAGACGAATTCTGGATCGAGGCGAAATTTTTTGCGGATTGTTCCGGCGATGGACGGCTTGGCGCCGAAGCCGGGGCGGATTTCCGCATGGGGCGCGAGGCGCGCTCGGAATACGACGAGCCTTTTGCCCTGCCGGTGGCGGACAGTCAGACTTTGGGGAATTCGATATTATTCACGGCAAAAAGGCATGACGGTCCCCGTCCGTTTGTGACGCCCTCCTGGGCGCGCCCCTTCCGCAAGGAGGAGTTCAAGCTGCGTCCGATCAAGACATTCGAGTATGGTTACTGGTGGGCGGAGTGGGGCGGACAGTTCGATACCATCAAGGATTACGAGTCGATCCGCCACGAACTCCTCCGCATTGCCATGGGAGTCTGGGGCTACATCAAAAACTCCGGGGAGCATCCGGATGCCGCCAACTGGGCACTTGAGTGGGTGGGTGCCATCCCGGGAAAGCGGGAATCGCGCCGGTTTCTGGGAGATCACGTCCTGGTGCAGCAGGACATCGAATCGGGAAGGATCTTTGACGACCAGGTGGCCTACGGGGGTTGGTGGCTCGACCTGCATCCCCCCTCGGGAATGGACGCCATCGATGAGGAGCCATGCGTCCAGCACCATATCAAACATCTCTATTCGATTCCCTTGCGCGCGCTTTACTCCCACAATATCGACAATCTTTTTTTTGCCGGCAGAAACATCAGCGCGACGCACGTGGCTTTCGCGAGCACCCGGGTCATGGCCACATGTTCCGTCATGGGCCAGGGGATCGGCACGGCGGCGGCGATTTGTTCCCGGAAAAATCCGGAAAAACCTCTCCGCGAGCTTTGTGATGCAGACACGGTGCGCCGGATCCAGCAGACCCTCCTGCGCGACGATGCCTTTCTCCCGGCTCTGCACAACGAGGATCCCGGCGATCTGGCCCGCGGTGCGCAATGCACCGCCGATTCCGAGTCGCCCGTGGCCCCTGCCTCCGCCGCCGTCAACGGTATCAACCGGAAGATTCTTCCAGAGTGGGGCCCATGGGCCGAAAATGCGGAGAACTGCTGGCAATCGCAGGCGCTTCCGGCCCGGATCGAACTCCGGCTTCCGGAGCCCGCCGGGGTGCGGGAAATTCACCTGACATTCTGTTCCGGCCTCCAGCGCGAACTCACCCTCACGCCCAGCGAATATGTGAATTCCAAGGTCGTCCGCGGTGCGCAGCCCGAACCCGCAAACCATTCAACTTGGCGCGAACCAAACGGTAGCCGGTATTGTATTCCAAAACTCGTTCAGCACCTTAGTAACGCCCAACAATTCCACCATGCGGACGTTCACGATAGGCGCTGGCGGGATTACGGTGAACTCGGGCTCTGGCACTGTGACATTCGGAAACACGAGCAATAGGGAGATGTCTTTCACTCTTAACGGTTCCCAAACTTGGACCAACAATTCAAGCAGCCTCCTCCTGTTCAACGCCAGCACGGCAAATGTCACGGCGGGTCCGACGAATATCGCCATGGGAGCGAATACGCTCACGATCAGCGGCACGGGCAACACGACCATCAATGATGTGATTACGGGTTCCAGCGCGGGCGGCATCACCAAGAGCGGGGCTGGAACGCTTATTCTCGGCGGAAACGCCACAGCTGGCGGCAACACCTACACGGGCACCACCACCATCGCCGGCGGAATACTGCAGTCGAATTTCGCCGATAATGTCGGCGTCGCCGGGGCGTTGGGCAATGGGGGCAATATCACCTTTACCGGCGGCACGCTCCAATACACCGCAGCGAGCGCCGCAACCGACTATGCCACGCGCTTTAAGAACAGCACTTCGGCCATCATTCTGGATACCAATGCACAGTCGGTGACGCTTGCCGGCAGTATTGGTGCCACCAACATCGGTGGACTGACTAAGAGCGGTTCGGGTAACTTGACGCTTTCGGCGGTCAACTCCTACACCGGGGGCACGGTGGTTGACGCAGGCAAGCTTGTCTTGTCAGGTTCAGGCACGCTTGGCTCTACGGCAAATGCACTTACCGTGAGTGGGAACGGAGTTTTGGATCTCGGCGCTACGAGTCAGACGGTTGGCTTGGTCACGTTTAACGGTACAGGAACAACCCAAAACGGCACGCTGACCGGCACGCACTACGAAGGGTTGAACGGCACGGTGTCGGTGGGCTTGGCGGGCTCTGGTGTGGCTCTGACCAAGAACGGCACGGGCGCACTGACAGTGAACGGCAACGCGACCTATACCGGCGGGACGACCGTCAACGCCGGCAATCTGACATTCGCCGGCAACAACACCTTCGGGGCAGGGGGATTTACCGTGAATAATGGTGCCACGCTTTACATGGGCAGCACGAGCACAAGCAACAACTCCTACACCGGCAATACGACCATTAATAATGGTGGCACACTCAAAATTGGATCGAACGGGGCCTTGGGTGTCAGCACCGTCACCATCAACGACGGAGCGATCATCAACCATACGAGCGCCCACTCGCTGGATAACGCGCTCGTCTTCAACGGCAATTTCACATACACCGGAGCCGCCCTTTGGAACCAGAACGGTATCGTAACTCTGCAGGCGAACACCGTTTGGAATGTGAGCGATGCTGCGGCGGGCGTCTTCAATTTAAATTCCGGTGGCGTGATCGGCCAGAACGGCGGGGTCTTCAGT
>Ga0163199_1001376_pt1 | contig 15206 bp, 16 predicted proteins | sample PL_2010_150m_FD_113537 | JGI IMG/M metagenome (GOLD analysis project Ga0163199, IMG submission 113537) | Freshwater microbial communities from Powell Lake, British Columbia, Canada to study Microbial Dark Matter (Phase II) - PL_2010_150m | ecosystem: Environmental > Aquatic > Freshwater > Lake ... | reverse complement strand
TTGCCATATTTGCGCCGACGTGTGTCCGACCGGCTACATCAAGATGGGCTTGGGTGAGTAAATAACGATGAATAATCCAGCGACCTTCAATTGGAAAATCGCGCTGAAATGGCTAGGGGCCGCGTTCACGGCGGTCATGTTGTTGGCCGGCGCGCCAATCTCCGGCGCGGGTGAGCATAAGATCGACGCCAAGGGCGACAAATGTGTGAGCGATACCGACTTTATGCGTCGTAATCACATGACCTTGCTCAAGCACCAGCGCGACGACACCATGCGCAAAGGCATCCGCACCACGCAAAACAGTTTGAAAGGCTGCATCGAGTGCCATGCCAGCCCGAAAAACAACAGCGTGATCGGCACCAATGAGAATTTCTGCCAGGGGTGCCACAGCTATGCAGCGGTCAAGCTGGATTGCTTTGAGTGCCATTCCAGCAAGCCTAAAGCTGCATCGGTCGCGCCGCATGTGGTGGTGCAGACGCGGACCAATGAGGCCGCTCAGTTGCAGGCGAGTGCGGCCAATACTGTTGAGGGAAGCAAATGAGCAGCATGGATAAAAACCGCAGGCAACTAATCGGGGCCGGGGTGGCCGCAGCCGCAGGGCTGGTTATTGCGCCCGGCGTAACCTTGCTTGACCTCGCGCACGCGCGTCCCGCCGACCAGGCTGCGGATGGCACCAAGCGTTGGGGGATGCTGGTTGACACCAACAAGTGTGCGTCCGGCTGCAACGACTGCGTATCGGCCTGCGGAAAGGAAAACGGCGTGGTCTCGACCGGCCATCCCGAAACCGATCCGCAGTGGATCCGCAAGGTCGAACTGAAGGAAATCAAGAGCGGCAAGACCCATTCGTTGCCGATGATGTGCCAGCATTGCGCCGAGCCGCCATGCGTAGACGTTTGCCCGACTGGTGCATCGTTCAAGCGGGCCGATGGCATCGTGCTGGTCGACCGCCATATCTGCATCGGTTGCCGTTACTGCATGATGGCCTGTCCGTACAAGGCGCGTTCCTTCGTGCATGAAGAGCTCCACGACCAGAACCCGGAAGTGCCGCGCGGCAAGGGTTGCGTCGAGGGCTGCACGCTGTGCGTCCATCGCATCGACAAGGATCAGTTGCCTGCCTGCGTTGAGGCTTGCAAGGCAGCAGGGCATGAGGCAATTCTGTTCGGCGACCTTAACGACGCCAACAGCGAAATTGCCAAGCGCATCGCCACCTATGCCAGCACACAGGTGCGCGCCGATCTAAATTTGAACACCGGCGTTCGTTACCAGGGGATTTGAGGCCATGAATTTCGAAAATTTCCATCGCATTGAAGAGCGCGTATTTTATGCGCTGGTAGCCGTTCTCGGCCTGATCGTCCTGCTCGGCGCCGGCGCTTGGCACTACATGGAAGAGCACGGCCACATAGTCACCGGCATGAGCAACCAGATCGTGTGGGGCATCCCGCATGTGTTCGCGATTTTTCTGATCGTTGCGGCATCCGGGGTGCTTAACGTCGCCTCGATCGGTTCGGTATTCGGCAAAACGGTGTACAAGGCGCGTGCGCCGCTCTCCGGTTTAATGGCGCTGGCCATGCTGGGCGGTGGCCTCGCTGTGCTGATGCTCGATCTGGGTCGTTCCGACCGCCTGATCGTGGCGATGACGCACTTTAATGCCACCTCCATTTTCGCCTGGAACATCGTCCTGTATTCCGGCTTTTTCAGCATCGTCGCCGTCTATCTGTGGACGATGATGGAACGCCGCATGAACGGCTATTCAAAGTACGCCGGGTTTGCCGCCTTTATCTGGCGTTTGATTCTCACCACCGGTACCGGCTCCATCTTCGGTTTTCTGGTGGCGCGTCAGGCCTATGATGCCGCGCTGTTGGCGCCGATGTTCATCGTCATGTCGTTCTCTTATGGCTTGGCGGTGTTTATCGTCGTGCAATTTGTGATGTATCGCTGGAACGGCATAAATCTGGACCCGGCTATCCTGCGCCGGATCAAGAACCTGTTGGCGGTATTTGTTTCTTCCGTGCTGTATTTCACGGTGGTCTACCACATGACCAACCTGTATTTTGCCAAGCAGACCGATTTCGAGCGCTTCATTTTGCTTGATGGCGGAATCTATACTTCGCTGTTCTGGATAGGCCAGATCATCATCGGCAGCGTGATCCCGCTGGCGATACTGTTTCATCCCCAGCTAAGCAAGCGTTGCAACGCGGTATTCCCAGCGGCGCTGATGATTATTCTGGGCGGTTTTTGCCAACTCTACGTGTTCATCATCGGTGGTCAGGCGTTTCCGTTGAATCTGTTCCCTGGCATGGAAGTGACCAGCAGCTTCTTCGACGGACGCACGCCGCATCCGTATACGCCGAGCCTTCCCGAATTCCTGCTCGGACTGGGCGGTATCGGTGTGGCATTCCTGATTGCCTCCATCGCCGTGCGGGTGTTGCCGTTCCTCCCGCAGGATGACTTCAGTCATCTGAATAAAGCTGAAAATATCACCGATTGAGTCGGAAAGTAGGAGCAAGCTCCTGGTCGCCTGATTTCGTGACCAGGAGCTTGCTCCTACGCACCCTATCCCGCTGATCCATGTCTCGCGTACTAATCTCCGCTGCGCACAAATCCTCCGGCAAAACCACTGTCAGCATCGGTCTGTGCGCAGCGTTGAAAAGCCGTGGCGTAGTCGTCCAGCCCTTCAAGAAGGGGCCGGATTACATCGACCCGATGTGGCTGTCCACAGCGAGCGGTCGCACTTGTCGCAATCTGGATTTTTACCTGATGAGCGGCGCGGAGATTGTCGGCGAATTCGTCAAGCATTCCTCCGGCGCGGATTTCAGCCTGATCGAGGGCAACAAGGGCTTGTACGATGGCCTTAACCTCGATGGCAGCAATAGCAATGCCGCGCTCGCGCAATTGCTGGATGCCCCGGTGGTTCTGGTGATAGATGCACGCGGCATGACCCGTGGCATAGCGCCGCTGATCCTCGGCTATCAGGCCTTCGATCCGACCATCCGCATCGCCGGGGTGATCCTCAACAAACTCGGCGGTGCGCGCCACGAAAGCAAATTGCGTGCGGTGATCGAGCATTACACCGACGTGCCGGTAATCGGCGCGGTGCACAGCGATCCACGTCTGGAGATTGTCGAGCGCCATCTTGGGCTGGTTCCCAGCAACGAGGCCGATGCGGCGCTCCGGCGCACCAGTGAAATCGGCGAGTTGGTGGGGCGGCAGGTAGACCTGGAGCGTTTGCTGCAAATCGCCGACAGCGCACCGCGCCTGACTGAAATAAATGCATCCCAGCCTGAAACTTTCAGCTCCCCAGGTCAGCCCAAAGTGAAAATAGGGTTGGTGCGCGACCGCGCATTCGGCTTTTACTACGCAGATGATCTCGAGGCATTGGAGGCCGCAGGTGCCGAGTTGGTGCCGGTCGATGCGGTGCATGACGCACATCTGCCGCAGGTGGACGGGCTGTTTATCGGTGGCGGATTTCCCGAATTGCTGATGGATGAGCTCGAAGCCAATAGCCAGCTGCGCGAACAAATCCGTGCCGCCATCGAAGGCGGCCTGCCGGCCTACGCGGAATGCGGCGGCCTGATGTATCTGGCGCGCAGCCTGACCTGGCACGGCAAGACCCGCCAGATGGCGGGCGTCATTCCCGGCGACGTGGTGATGCACGACAAGCCGGTCGGGCGCGGTTATGTGCGCTTGCGCGAGACGGCTGCGCATCCCTGGCCGATAGCGGATAACACTGCGGAGAAAAGGTTGGCGCACGAATTTCACTATTCCAGCCTGGAGAATTTGCCCTCCGACATGGTCTACGCCTACGAGATGGAGCGAGGCACCGGCATCGACGGCAAGCACGACGGGCTGGTCTACAAAAACCTGCTCGCATCCTATTCGCACTTCCGTAGCTTGCAAGGCTACAACTGGGCAAAACGTTTCGTCGCACATGTGCGGCAGGTGATGGCAGGCACCAAAGATTTGCCGCCACAAGTTGGTTAACCGTTCGATTACAAGGAGAAAGCAATGATTACAGTGACAGCACAAGCTGCAGAACAGATTCGTCAAGCCGCCGCGCAAAATGACGCCGAAGGCATGGCTTTGCGTATCGCCGCCCGTCGTGAATTCGACGGCTCTATTCAATATGGCATGGGCTTCGACGATACCAAGGAAGACGATACCTGCGTGGATAGCGAAGGCGTCCAGGTGCTGGTATCGTCCGCCCATGAGGAATTGCTGACAGGCGCAACGCTGGATTACGTCGAACTGCAACCGGGCGATTTCCGCTTTATTTTCATCAACCCCAACGATACCGGCGCTTCCTCCTGCGGCACATCACAACAAGGTGGTGGCGGTGGTGGCGGCTGCGGTGGATGCGGCGGGGGTTGCCACTGAGTTGAGGGTTTAGGGGGGGGGTAGTGGGCTTATGGCCCGCTATTTTTCCAGACCGAAGCGCATCAGTTTCCCGCGCAGTCCGACGCGGGACAGTCCTAACTCCTTCGCCGCGCGGGTTTTATTCCAGCGGTGGCGAGTTAGGGTTTCCTTCAGCAGGCGTGTTTCCAGCGCATCCATGCGTTCCTTGAGCGGCCCCTCGCCGGTGGACAGTTCGCGCAATTCCTCTTCCAGTTCCTGATCGGCTGCACGCAGTACATGCGGCGACAACAACTCTGCGCCTAAAGTGGGGTGGTCGCCCAATGCCAGCATTCGCATTACCTCGTTACGCAACTCGCGCACATTGCCCGGCCAGCGGTATGCTTGCATGGCTGCAATGGCATCGCTATGGAATCCCTGGCAGGATTTTTCCAGAATCTGTATCGCCTCAGCCAACAAGTGCTGGGCGAGCGGGGCGATGTCTGTCGGGCGCTGGCGCAGCGGCAGCATATGCAGCTTGAAGGTGGTAAGGCGATAGTACAAATCCTCGCGAAAACGCTTATTGCGCACATCCTCTTCGAGATCGCGGTTGGTGGCGGCAATGACGCGGACGTCAACGCGGAGCGAACGCGAACTGCCGAGAGGACGGATTTCCCCTTCCTGCAACACCCGCAACAATTTGACCTGGAAAGACGGTGAGGTTTCGCCGACCTCGTCGAGGAAAATGGTGCCACCGTCGGCCTGTTCGAAAAGACCGATGCGGTTTTCATAAGCGCCGGTAAATGCGCCGCGTTTATGGCCGAATAGTTCGGATTCGAGCAGCGTGTCGGCCAAAGCGCCGCAGTTTTCGATGACGAAAGCCTTGTCGGCGCGGCTGCTGCAATAATGGATGGCATGGGCCAGCAATTCCTTGCCAGTGCCGGACTCGCCGGTCAATAAAATGGAAATGTCGTATGGCGCAATGCGCCGCGCCGTTTCGCAAACTGCGTTAAGCGGACTGTCAGCCGAACGCACCAGGCGCGCGAAGTCGTAGAAGTTGCGTAAGGTTTCCCGTTTGGCTTGGACGCGTTGGCGCATTACCGGCGCAGTGGCACGGATTTCCAGTGCGGCCAAGTGGTTTTCCTGTTGCAGGCGGTATAGCTGCGCCGCGGCGCGGACGTTGAGCAGCAGCGATTCCGGGCGCCACGGCTTGGTGATGTACTGATAGATGCCGGCGTCGTTTATGCCGGCAATGATGTCTTCGGTCTCGGCGTAACCGGAAAGGATGATGCGCACGCTATCCGGCCATCGTTCGCGTACCTGTTTGAGAAAGGTCACGCCGCTCACCTCGGGCATACGCAGGTCGCACAGGATGACATGCACCGCTTCCTGTTCGAGAATGGCGCTGGCATCCTTGGCATCAGAGGCGGTGAGCACTTCGAACTCTTCTTCCAAGGTGCGGCGCAGCGCTTCCTGAGAGCGTACTTCGTCGTCGACGATAAGGATAACCGGCAACCCGACCATAACCTATGGTTCTCCGATTTTGCGGTGCAGCGCCAGATGGCGCGGGGTGCGCGACTGCGGCAGCTTGTTGACGAAGTGGTGGCGCGCCACATGGTAGCTGGGGTCAAAGCCGTAGAAGTTCAACGTCATGCGTTCCAGTTCTTCGGCCCGATAGGCTGCAAGTGGTTTGATGGTCTCATCGCGCACCCGGCCCGCCTGCTTGATAGTTAGTTTTTCCAGGTAGTCAGGCGCTGCGGCGAGAGATTCGGCACGGGATTCCACTTCCTGTAGAAATGTCGCCGGATTGCTGCCGAAGCAGGCATCGATCAGGCCGATTTCGCGTGCATGGGCAGTCCCCAGCGGCAGACGGTTTTCGGTGATACGGCGTGCCTGATCGGTGCCTACCCTGCGCGGCAGCAGATAAGTCCAGTACTCCGAACCGTAGAGGTTGCCCATCGCCTGGTAATGCGGATTGAGTATCACGCCGTAGCGGGCCATCACTTGATCGGCGGCCAGCGCGAGAAATACGCCACCGGCTCCGGCGTTGCCGCGCAAGGCAGCAATGGTCATCTGGCGGTCGGTGGTGAGGATGGCGCGGGTAAGGTCGTTCATGGCATTGATATTCCGCCACGATTCGTCGGCGGGGCTGGCTGCCGCTTCGATCAGGTTGAGATGGATGCCGTTCGACCAGAAATCCTCGCCGCCCAACAAGACGATCACCCGGACGTCGCGCCGGCAGGCTTGGAGATATGCCTCGCGCAAGCGTTCACATTGATCGCAGCCCATTGCGCCGTTGTAAAAATCGAAGGAAAGGTAGCCGACCTGGTTTTTTTCAACGTACTGGATGTCCGCGCGGGATTCGGGAATTTCTGCGACGCCGCTCGGTTGGTCAGCCAATACTTGCGTCGCCGGAAGCTTGAAAGAAGCTGCCTGCTCGGATTTTCTTTGTAAATGGCCGATCCACACCGCGCCGTCCATAGTGGCGCGGCAAATGGCCGAGTCGCTGCGGGCGATGAGGTTGCCCGGCGTGCCGCACAGATTCGTCTCGGGACGGGCGTCGTACAAATTCAGCGCTGCGCCGTAAAGGTTGTCCAGAACCCCCGGAAAGCCATCTGCCGCATGAATTTTGCGCAGCACTGTGGCAGTGTCGTCCAAGTTCCATCGTATGGCCCGGTCATGTTGGCGCATCACCGGCAGCAAGCGTCCGTGCACGTCCGCTCTCGTGTAGTCGAGCGGTTCTGGCACAAAGCCGCCCGCCGCGAATTTGGCTACCGCTGCCAGCATGGCCGTTACCGCCGCTTCCGTCACTTCATTGCGGTACAGGCTGCTCTTTTTTGCCAGCCGCATCGGAAAGTGCGCTTCCGCCCAGATGTCGCCGCTATCCATTTCGGCGCCAGCCTGCAGTATGGTAACTCCCCATTCGGACTGCTGGTTGAGGATCGCCCAGTCCAACGCGGAAGGCCCCCGGTCGCCCTTGATGCCAGGGTGTACCACCAGGCAAACATGGTTGCGCCAGACGGTCGCGGGGATCGCGCGCTTGAGGAAGGGGGCGACGATCAGGTCGGGGCGGTAAAGGGCGACGGCTTCTTCTGTGACGGCATCGTGGATGTCGAATTCAACCGAGATTTCATGTCCGGTTTGGGTCAATTCGATGAACAGACGTTGCGACAGGCTATTGAAGGAATGGCAAAGGAACAGGATACGCATGGTCTACTATAAATGGTTATGCTGAAATTCGCTGGAGGATCTCACGTAATTTCTTTCGGCAACGCCATGCTTTTTACCTTTTCAACAATCCCGCCGCGTTTCAGCATCCGTAGATAATCCGCTTCATCAAGCCGGATGATTTGTGCGAGATAGTCGATGTTGCTGATTATCGACTCCAGATAATAGTTACGTTCGACACCGAACCATTCTTTGAAATGATGGTTGAGCAGCACATGGAGGCCGCCCAGCTCGTTGTCGAGTTTTTTCCGGGTAACGTCGTAGAATTGCTGGGTGCTGCGCAGCAGTTCGTGCAAGTTGCGGAAATTTCCCAGATGCGCTTCCTTGAACTCGAAGTACAGGAACAGCAGCTTTTCCAGATAAGTGCGGTCAGCCATCTGCCCGACCAGGTCGGCGGTGGCGAGCAGTTGCCCGAGCTGATGGGTTTTATTGTCGGCGAAATGAATTTGCGAAAGGGGGCGTGCCGGATCGGTGCAGCAGATCATGGGTTCCAGCAAATCCGCCCAAGCAGCAGGAAAATGCCGCTCGGAGAGATAGCTCCGCATGAATTGGATGCCGCGGTTGACGTGGGTTTTGGTGTATTTGGCCCCGGTTCCGTTATCGTCGCCGATTAATTGGGCATAGCCGATGTCATGCATCAGTGCGGCGATCATGGTGCAGGTGATCTCATCGGCTGAAAGGGCTGTGCCGGCAACATGGGCGCCATGCAACAGCCTGATGGTGCAAAGGAACACGTCCAGCGTGTGGTGCAGGTCGTGGTAAAGGGTGGTGATCGGACGATAGCCGGGATAGTCTCCGCGAAACAGGCGCACCACATCGTCGAATACCTGGTGCGCCAGGGAAAGGTCATGGGTCGGATCTATGCGTTCGATAATGTCGCTGGCCTTGTGCCAAACCTCGATCGGCTCGCTGTTGGCGAACAGCGTGCGGATTTCGGAAGGAGTGGGGGCGGTTTTCATACGCTATTTCAAATGACTGATTTAGACTCTGATGAGCTTGCCGTTGGTATTTGTCAATGCTAAAGAGTAGTTCCGGCAGTATGACCTATTTCCACTGTTGGGTTCAATCCTGACGGCGCGCTTCTCCCAAATCGCCGACTGTTACGTCTGGTTGAAGCGGACGCGCTATTAACGTAATAATACGTAATCACGGAAAAATCGGCTAATCAAACCAAGGCCGTAATCTGATATATTCAATCCGATGAACAAGATCAAGGTCTTTAAAAAAGAAACCCCACCGATTACGGTTAGCGACCTGCAATGCGAATTGGAGACGCTTGCGGTGTTGGTCGATCAGTGGACAAATTGCACCAACGTCCGCAGCGGCAACAAGTTGTTCCGCGAGATTACCGCCCGGCTCCACCCGAATTTGATGAAGGCGCTGGTCATGATCGCGCAAAAGCAAACCGGAACCATTTTAAAATCCAGAAATAAAGTCGTCCTCACTAATCTTGGCCGCGTTCGCATCCACAGTGCGGCTATCAAGCATTTCCTGCAATGGCTGGATGTTCTCGTTGCCGAAGATGGAACACCGTTTTTCCGCCGCGTGGCGGTCTCGCCGGATGGTATCGACTTCTTTGCGATAACCTGGGCCGGCTGCGCCTCAATCCGTTGCGTCAACACGGACCGCTGGGATGAAGAAAAAAAAATCTGGGAATGGGATTCCGCCGATAGCGATGCGGCGACCAAATCGTTGCGTGATGGCGTTCTGCCGTATATCCCGTTGCGCATGGAAAAAGAGGAATCCTTGATCGTGTCGGATTGGGCCAGGCACCTGGAATTCTCTTCGATGAACACCTTGCTGCAGGCGGTGGATCGTTTTGGGGAAGGTGAGTTGCATGAAATCGAAAAGGCCGAAGTTCTGGAGTTGCTGAAAAGCGCCAAAGCCGATATGAACCCGTTATGGTCGCATTTGCTGCGTGAAGGAGAATGGGAAATCAGCGATGAGTGATCGCTTGGGCAAGTTCACCAGCTGGTACGGCCTGATGCCGTCGATTGCCGCGCTGCTGTTGCTGGCGGGGGCTTCGGTCGCCAGGGCGGAGAAGGTGGCGTGTCGTTACACCTACGGCGGTGAGACCAAGGTGATCACGGCGTTTCCGGTGAAGTCGCCGTACCTGGTAACGGCTACCCGGGTAGGTTCGTATTTCCTGTTCAGAATAGTGTTCCAGAACGAACCCGTCGAGACGGCATCGATCAAGATCTATACCTATGTCGATCGCGATGAAGGGCCGGCGTTGATACACTCGGCCAATTTCCCTTATCCCCCGAATAACCCAGCGGCGGCGCCTTACGGATTCAGCGGGCTGCATTTCGTTTACGAGCCGGTGCGCGACAGCGAATTACAGTATTGGTGCGACATGCAAGCGGAACCGGTGGCTGAGCGATGAAAGCAGTTGGAGCAATCTTCGCGTTGGTGGTGTTGCTGAGTCTGGCGGGCGGCGTACTGGCTGATCCGTTGCGGCTGATTTTCGTCGGCGACATCATGCTCGACGACGGGCCGGGGAGGGTGATCCAATCTGGGCGCGATCCTTTGGCCGATTTTGCCAGTATCCTCAGCCAGGCCGATTTCACGCTGGGAAACCTGGAATGCCCCATCGCCACCGGCGGCAAGGCGCTGGAGAGCAAAATTTATTCGTTTCGCGCCCATCCCCGGGTGTTGCCGCTCCTGAAGGGGCGTTTCAATGCGCTGGCGCTATCCAACAATCATTCGGGCGATTATGGCCAGAGCGCGTTCCTGGAGACCATGTCCTTGCTCGAACAGGGCGCCATTTCCTATTTCGGTGGCGGTCGCGACCTCACCGCCGCACATGCGCCTTTGTGGATAAATCAACAAGGGCTGCGCATTGCCGTTCTGGGTTATAACGAATTCAAACCCCGCTCCTTTGAAGCCGGGGCCGACTGGCCGGGGATCGCCTGGAGCGAAGACAGCCAGGTGATCGCCGACATACGCGCAACGCGGGAGGCAGGCGCAGACTTGGTTATCCCTTTCATGCACTGGGGGTGGGAACGCGAGGCTCAGCCTAGCGAACGCCAGCGGCAACTGGCGCGCACGATGATAGACGCGGGGGCTGACGTGGTGGTGGGCGGGCATCCCCATGTGACGCAAGGGGCGGAGTATTACCGTGGTCATTTGATTGTCTATAGCCTGGGCAACTTTGTCTTCGATGGCTTCGAAAGCCCGGAAGCCAAACGCGGCTGGCTGCTGCGCCTGACCCTGGATCGCCGCGGCCTGGTGGGTTGGGACACCCTGGCCGCCCAGATGGACGAAGAAGGCATCCCCCATCTTGTTCCCGGCGCGCTTACCCCATGCGACAAGGCCGGTGAGCGGATTGTCGGTTTTTGCGAGAATCCCTGAGACGGAAAAGTTGACGTGGATGTTTCGGGTAACGGTTTCCCCCGCCTTCTCCCAAGCCCGATAAAAATTCGGTTATAATTCAGCGTAACCGAGGAGCGCTGCAACGGATTTCTTCCGTCAGGCTCGGTTTCCCAAAACTGCGCTTACCTGATAATTAACCCGTGCCGGACGCGGGGTGCACAGGTGAGCGATTCCCCTGCATCCCTCCGGCCACAATGTTAGGAGTTCGCTGTGGCTGACACCAAAAATTTTAGCGATTGCAAAGTCGCCGATATGTCCCTGGCTGTATGGGGGCGCAAGGAAATTCTGATGGCCGAGGTGGAAATGCCCGGTTTGATGGCTATCCGCGCGGAAAACATCGCCTCGCAGCCGCTGAAAGGCGCGCGCATCGCCGGTTCGCTGCACATGACCATCCAGACTGCGGTGCTGATCGAAACGCTGACGGCGCTGGGCGCAGAAGTACGCTGGGCGTCGTGCAACATCTATTCGACCCAGGATCAGGCTGCCGCAGCCATCGCCGCCGACGGCATCCCGGTGTTCGCCTACAAAGGCGAAACGCTGGAGGAATACTGGGATTACACCCACCGGATTTTCGAATGGCCGGGCGAACCGGCCAACATGATCCTCGACGACGGCGGCGACGCGACCCTGCTGCTGCACCTGGGTACCCGCGCCGAAGCCGATCCCTCCTGCATCGCTACGCCGACCTGCGAAGAAGAGCGCGTGCTGTTCGCCGCGATCAAGAACAAGCTGGCAACCTCCCCCGGCTGGTATTCCTCGCGCATCAAGCACATCAAGGGTGTGACCGAGGAAACCACCACCGGCGTGCACCGCCTCTACCAGATGGCCGAGGAAGGGCGCTTGAAGTTCCCGGCGATCAACGTCAACGACTCGGTCACCAAGTCCAAGTTCGACAATCTCTACGGCTGCCGCGAGTCCTTGCTGGACGGCATCAAGCGCGCCACCGACGTGATGATCGCCGGCAAGATCTGCGTGGTGCTGGGCTACGGCGACGTAGGCAAGGGCTGCGCCCAGGCCTTCCGCGGCATGGGTGCTACCGTGATGGTGACCGAGATCGACCCGATCTGTGCGCTGCAAGCGGCAATGGAAGGTTACCGCGTGGTGACCATGGACGACGTGGCCAGCCTCGGCGACATTTTCGTGACCTGCACCGGCAACTTGAGCGTGATCAACCACGACCACATGGCGAAGATGAAGAACGAAGCAATTGTCTGCAACATCGGCCACTTCGATTCCGAAATCGACATCGCTTCGCTGGAAAAATATCAGTGGGACGAAATCAAGCCGCAGGTCGATCACGTGATCTTCCCCGACGGCAAGAAGCTGATCGTGCTGGCCAAGGGCCGCCTGGTCAACCTGGGTTGCGCCACCGGCCACCCGTCGTTCGTGATGTCGGCTTCGTTCAGCAACCAGACCATCGCCCAGATCGAACTGTTCAACCACCCGGAGAACTACGAGAATAAGGTGTACGTGCTGCCTAAGCACCTGGACGAGAAGGTGGCGCGTTTGCACTTGAAGAAGATCGGGGTCAATTTGACCGAGTTGAGCGATGTGCAGGCTGCCTATATCGGTGTGCCGAAGAATGGACCCTATAAGCCCAATCATTACCGCTATTAACCTGGAACTGCAGAGGTGCGGGGGGCGATTTAGCGCTTGCCGCACTGCTCTGCCTTTGTGGTGAGATGTCATGCCAACCAACAAACCCATTCTGAGTTTCGAATTCTTTCCCCCAAAAACGCCGGAGGGCATGGAAAAGCTGCGTGCAACACAACGGCAACTTGCCCTACTCAACCCGGAATTCTTTTCGGTGACGTTTGGCGCCGGCGGTTCGACGCGCGACCGGACTCTCGAGACGGTGCTGGAAATTCAGGCCTCGGGCTACAATGCAGCACCCCATCTGTCCTGCATTGGTTCGACCAAGGAAAACATCCGCGCCATACTCGGTGAATATAAAAATCACGGCATTCGCCACATTGTCGCTTTGCGTGGCGATTTGCCATCCGGTTCGGCCTGCGCCGGCGAGTTCCGCTATGCCAATGAATTGGTTGAATTCATTCGCGCGGAAACCGGCGACTGGTTCAACATCGAGGTGGCGGCTTACCCGGAATATCATCCCCAGGCCGTTTCGGCTCAGGCGGATTTGTCCAACTTCAAGCGCAAGGTGGATGCGGGGGCGAATGCGGCGATTACTCAGTATTTCTTCAATGCCGACGCCTATTTCAACTTTGTGGATGAATGCACGGCGTTGGGCATCACTATTCCGATAGTGCCGGGCATTATGCCGATTTCCAATTTTTCCCAGTTGGCACGGTTTTCAGATACATGCGGCGCAGAGATACCGCGCTGGTTGCGCCTGAAAATGCAAAGCTACGGCGATGATGCAAATTCTATCCGCAGCTTTGGCCTGGATATGGTAACCGAGCTTTGCGCCAAATTGCTGCGTCATGGTGCACCAGGCTTGCATTTCTATACGTTGAATCAGGCGGGGTTGGTGACGACTATTTGGCAGCGGCTGGGCCTATAAAAAACCATTGGCGCCCGGTCGGGCGCCAATGGTTATTCATGCAGCGAAGTTCTGTTTCAGCGCGGAACGCGGAATCCTACTTTTGCTTCCGGCCCGGCGAAAACTTTCTGCACCCCGATGCGTGATTTGATGTTAATCAGGATGGGGGCAGCAATGTTGGCATAAATGTCCTGGAGGGAAAGAGGGCCACTTTGCGGTGCCGGATTTTTGCTCGACAGCAACACCAGAACGGCTAAATCAGCCGGATCTTCAAGCTTGAGTTCAGCAAGTTCACTATCCGATAACACGAATTCAAAGTTAAAGCCAAAGACGGACGGATCCGCCAATGGCAAGGTAATATCTGGGTCGGCAAGTGATTGCATGTAGAAAACGATGCCCGCTCGGGGGTTGCCATTGTCGTCTTCTTCGTAGAGTAGTTTCCAATCCGTGTTGGTCTCAAAACCAGGAATGCCGCGAGGGAATTTCAGGATAGTCGAGGGATCGACTTCCAATTGTCCGAACCTGGTGGAACTGATCATCATGTACCCCTCTTGATTGAATATGGTGTTCATTCTAGTTGAATGACTCATCAAGTCAAACGAAAGATCAGTGGTTTGTATCCGCATCATCCAGCCCTCGCACGGGGTCTCCGGTCTTGGCTTTGTGACGGTAAAACCAACCGGCGTTCATTTCCAGTGCAAATTTTGCCGGTTTCTGTGCGGTATGTTGGTCTAGCGACAACGCCGTCATTTCCTCGATATTGATAATGACGCCATGCTGATCAATGAAAGCAACGCTGAGAGGGATCAAGGTGTTCTTCATCCACATTGCGTAGTAGTTCGCCTTGGGAAAGACGAAGAGCATTCCTTCATTTTCGGCTAGGCTCCGGCGATACATCAATCCTTTCTTGCGCAGGGCGAAAGTGTTGGCAACGGTTGCCGAAATTTCATGCCCATTTACATTGAGCATTATCCGCTGCTCAGCAAAAGCCGAACCGACGGATAATAATAGGAGTGAAAGGCAAAATGTCCCCCACGCCGCGGTACGGCGAGCGAGCGAGATTGTAGGAAATTCGTAATACATGGCTCGTTCAAAGAAAAAAACCGCCCGAAGGCGGTTTAATTTTGTGCAGCTAAGATTATTTTCCGCCGATTACGCCAGCTTCGTTGGCAGCGGTATTGCCCTTGCCGACAGCCACTGCGGTGGTGTTCTTCTGGGAGGCCTGGATCTTGGTGTTGCCTTGGATCTGTGTGCCGCCCTTGATTGCGCCAGCGGTGTTCTTGGCAACGTTGCCTTCACCCACGGCTACGGCAGTGGTGTTCTCCTGCTTGGCCTTGATGTCGGTGTTACCTTGAATTTGCACGCCTTGTGCATTGGTGGAACGCTGCGCCGACTGGGCAAAAGCAGCGCCAGATGCAACAACAGAAATCAGTGCTACAAGTGCTAATTTACGCATAAAAATCTCCTCAGATTAATTTAGATAAAAAATAATGATTTGACGATTAATTGCCGCCAATTACACCAGCCTGGTTTTCGGCCTTGTTGCCTTTGCCGACCGCGACTGCGGTGGTGTTCTTCTGGGAGGCCTGGATCTTGGTGTTGCCCTGGATCTGGGTGCCGCCCTTGATTGCGCCAGCGGTGTTCTTCGCGGTATTGCCTTCACCTACGGCTACGGCAGTGGTGTTCTCCTGCTTGGCTTTGATGTCGGTGTTACCCTGAATTTGTACGCCTTGGCTGCTCGATGAGCTCATGCCACCCTTGGGATTGGCTT
>Ga0163199_1001375_pt1 | contig 15212 bp, 11 predicted proteins | sample PL_2010_150m_FD_113537 | JGI IMG/M metagenome (GOLD analysis project Ga0163199, IMG submission 113537) | Freshwater microbial communities from Powell Lake, British Columbia, Canada to study Microbial Dark Matter (Phase II) - PL_2010_150m | ecosystem: Environmental > Aquatic > Freshwater > Lake ... | reverse complement strand
GTTGCCAGCGCTGGCAACAGCAACGCCGGCTGCCATTTATCGAATGAGGCTGTGGATATTGAAATTCGCGACAACGGCCCAGGCATCCCAGGCGATATTCTGCCGCGCATTTTCGATCCGTTCTTCACCACCAAGGATGTCGGCCAAGGAATGGGGCTAGGGCTGTTTATCGTCCACGAAATCATCGAGGAATTAGGCGGTTGCATCTCGGCGGAAAGCCAGCCGGGACAAGGCACGTCATTCCATATCCAGCTGCCGCTGGAACACCCCGCCGAAGCATCGCAATAAATCATTCAAGAGAAAACCACACAACATGGAAAACCGGGGAAAACTGTTAATCGTCGAAGACGAAAAAATCGCGCTGAAAAACCTGCTGCACATCCTCAAAAAGGACGGTTACGAAGTGACCGGCGCATCCAGCGGCAGCGCCGCGCTGGCGCTGCTGGAGGAGCAGACCTTCGACGTGGTGCTGACCGACCTCAAGATGGAAAAAGTGGACGGTATGCAGGTACTCAAAAAATGCCGCGAGCGCAGCCCGGATACCGAGGTGATCGTCATCACCGGCTTTGCCACGCCGGAATCGGCAGTGGAAGCGATGAAGCGCGGGGCGTTTTATTACATCGCCAAGCCCTTCCGCCTCGAAGAAGTCCGCCAGGTCGTCGGCGAAGCCCTCGAAAAAACCCGCCTGAAACGGGAAAACCGCCAACTGCGCGAACAGATCGAAAGCTACGAAGGCAAGGTCAAGATCATCACCCAGGACCCGAATATGCTGCGCTTGCTGGAGATGGCCCGGCAAGTGGCGCCCACCGATTGCAACGTCCTGATCACCGGCGAATCCGGCACCGGCAAGGAACTCTTTGCGCGCTATCTGCATTACCACAGCACGCGGGCGGAAGGCCCATTCCTGGCGGTGAACTGCGGCGCCTTCAGCGAGCAACTGCTGTCGAACGAACTGTTCGGCCACGAAAAAGGCGCCTTCACCGGCGCGCAAACCCTGAAAAAAGGCCTGATCGAATCGGCGGCGGGCGGAACGCTGTTCCTCGACGAAATCACCGAAATGTCGCCGGCGATGCAAGTCAAATTATTACGCGTGATCCAGGAACGCGAAATGATGCGCCTGGGCGGCACCCAAACCGTGAAAGCCGACGCGCGCTATATCGCCGCCACCAACCGCAACATGCCGGAAGTCACCAAGGACGGCACCTTCCGCCAGGACCTGTATTTCCGCCTCAACGTCGTCAACCTGCACATCCCGCCGCTGTGCGAACGTAGCGGCGACGTGGCGTTGCTCAGCTATTTTTTCCTGAAAAAATTCGCCACCCTGATGAAAAAGGAGGTGAGCGAAATTTCAGCCGACGCGATGGCGATTCTGGAAAACCACGACTACCCCGGCAATGTGCGCGAACTGGAAAACATCATCGAGCGCGGGGTGGCGATCAACAACGGCAACCACATCGAAGTCGCCCATTTGCCCGACAACCTGCGCGAATTGAGCGTGCGCACCTTCAAGAAGAAAGAAGGCCGCATCCCTTCCCTGGAAGAACAGGAAAAATCCTACATCCGTTGGGTGCTGAACGAAGTTAGCGGCAACCAGACCGCCGCAGCCCAACTGCTCGGCATCAACCGCGTCTCGCTGTGGCGCAAGCTGAAGAATTACCAGCTCGAACCTTGAGCGAGCGCTAGAGCAACCCGAAGGACAACACGAAGGCGGCGATCACCATGCACACCAAACCCACCATAAAAGCATTGTCGGCGATATTCTCCAGCCGAACGGTGTTGCTGCCGAAACGCAGGGAAAGATAGGAAAACACCGCGCTGAGCAGGAACAACACGCTGTCGAAGGCGAGAATCTTGTCGATCACCACACCGGCCGGCCCCGCGTGGGCCAGCTTGACGATGCTGATGACGGTCATGCACACCCCAACCATGGTGGCGGAGGTAGGCAGGATGTGGCCGGACAGACTTTGGCTCATTTCGCTTCAGCGCCGGGATGCACGGCGCGCTCTTCCCAGTAAGCCGCCGCTTTGGGGTCCATCTCAACGCCAATCAAACCCCGCCTGTAAATGTGGGCAAGGCTTTTCATGGCACCGGCATTACCGTTTTCCGCCGCCTGGTTGAACCAGTAGAGCGCCTTTTCGTTGCTCTGCATCACCCCCCAGGCACCGCTTTCATAACGCAAGGCAAGCTGGTGTTGCGCTTCGGGGTCGCCCTGGTTGGCGAGCTTTTCCAACTGCGCGCCGCCCTGCTGGAAAACTTCGGTAGAGTCCTTGCCGAGTTCGACAAAGAAATTGAGCAATTTGATCGCGTCGGAATTCCCCTGCGCCGCAGCACGCTCCAGCCAGTTGCGGCCGCGTTCCAGATCCCGCGTCACGCCGTGGCCGGCATGGTACATTTTACCGAGCTGGTATTGCGCTTCGCGCTCGCCCTGATCGGCGGCCTTGCCGAGCCAATATTCGGCCTTATCGTAATCGCGCGCCACGCCTTCGGCGGCGAGGTACATTTCGCCCAGTTTCAGTTGGGCCTTGGCATTGCCTTGCCGCGCCGCCCGTTCGCGCCAGTAGAAGGCGTCCTTGGCACTCTTGGCGACGCCCCTCCCCTCGGCATAAAAATCGCCCAGCATCATTTGGGCGTAGGCGTTGCCTTGGTGCGCGGCGCGGTCGAACCAGTAGGCGGCCGACTTGTCGTTTTTCGGGTATCCGGCATCGCCGTCCAGGTAGATCAGCGCCAGCAACACCTGCGCCCCGTGGTTACCGCGCTCGGCGGAGTTGGCGATCAGGCGCGCCTCTTCTTGAGTGGTGGCATGGACAATGTGCGCGGACAATAACGCAGCGGCTAGACAAACGCGAAGCAGGATTTTTTTCATAGGCTCAGCTTTCCGAAGTTGGGTAACGTATTGACGAAATATCTGGAACTTTTTGTCGTAATGTCATTCTTCCGATTAGGATGAATAACAAAGAGTTCCCGGGAGGCAGCAAATGTTAGGCGATATATCGGTTTGGTTAAGCACGTTCGGCAACGATCTTGTCAGCTTCGCGTTGAGCGTGGCATTGTTGCTGGCCTACCACGGGTATTTACATTTCAAGGTCCAGAAGAATCGCGCCTATACGGTGCAAGCAGTCAACGTGATGGCACGCACCGCCTGGGTGGTCACCGTGATGCGCGAAGGCAAGGACATCCTTGCCGTGCAAACCTTGCGCAATTCCACCATGGCAGCCACCTTTCTCGCCTCCACCTCGGTGCTGCTGATCATCGGAGTGCTTACCCTGAGCGGGCAAGCCGACAAGCTGGAGGGTACCTGGCACGCCCTCAACGTGGTCGGCGCCAAGCATCCTGAACTCTGGCTTGCCAAACTCCTGCTGTTGCTGCTCGACCTGTTCGTGGCCTTTTTCAGTTTCTCCATGTCGATCCGCATCTACAACCATGTCGGCTACATGATCAACGTGCCGCTGGCGCTGAATCACCGGGTGATCTCCCCCGACCACGTCGCAGTGCATCTCAACCGCGCCGGCAACTATTACAGCATCGGCATGAGGGCCTATTATTTCTCGGTGCCTATCGTCTTCTGGCTGTTCGGCCCCCATCTGATGCTCGGCGCCACCGCGCTGCTGATCGCCGTGCTGTATCACCTCGATCGGGCGCCCAAAACCCTACAGCAGGATTACGGTTAGCGTTTGTCCACACATAAATATCGGCGATTGCGCCATAAATAATATTTCCCCCCACTATCCCAGTGGTCGAATATAATTGCGGGAGTTACATCTTTAAATGTAACTGTTTATTTTTGCAACAAAGCAATCATCCCTCCGTTTCAACAATCGAAGTTGGGTGCCCCATTGAAATCCTCGCTTTCCTGCAATCTCTGGCTGCATAAGGTTTTTCCTTTTCTGCGCTGGTGGCCGATGGTCACCCGCCAAACCGCCAAGGCCGATTTGATCGCCGGGCTGACCGGCGCGATCATCGTCCTGCCGCAAGGCGTGGCGTTCGCCACCATCGCCGGCCTGCCGCCGGAATACGGCCTTTACGCGGCGATGGTACCGACCATCATCGGCGCGCTGTTCGGCTCCAGCTGGCACTTGGTGTCCGGCCCGACCACGGCGATTTCCATCGTGATTTTCGCCACCGTCAGCACCCACGCCGAACCGGGCAGCGCGCACTTCATCAGCCTGGTGCTGACGCTCACCTTCCTTACCGGGGTATTCCAGCTCGCCATGGGATTGGCGCGCCTCGGCGTACTGGTCAATTTCATTTCGCACACCGTGGTGATCGGCTTTACCGCCGGCGCCGCAGTGCTGATCGCGGCCAGCCAGATCAAGAATTTTTTCGGCATCAATATTCCGCGCGGCTCGCATTTTTACGAAATCATCCACCAGCTCTTTCTGCAACTGGGCGACATCAATCCTTACGTCACCGCGGTGGCGCTGGTCACGCTGGCTTCCGGCATCCTGGTGAAGAAAGTCTTCCCCAAAATCCCCTACATGATCGCGGCCATGCTGATCGGCAGCTTGTTCGCGCTGCTGCTCGACGACCTGTTCGGGAAGGATGTCACGCTGATCCGCACGGTCGGCGCACTGCCCGCGCACCTGCCGCCATTTTCGCTGCCCGACCTGTCGCACAAGGCCATCAAGGAGATGGCCACCAGCGCCTTGGCGGTCACCATGCTGGCGCTCACCGAGGCGGTCTCGATCGCCCGCTCGGTAGCGGTGCGCTCGGAGCAGCGCATCGACGGCAATCAGGAATTCATCGGCCAGGGGCTGTCCAACATCTTCGGCAGTTTCTTTTCCGGCTACGCCTCCAGCGGCTCGTTCAACCGTAGCGGCCTGAACTACGCCGCCGGCGCGCTGACCCCGCTGGCCGCGGTCTTTTCCGCGCTGTTCCTGGCGGCCACCTTGCTGCTGGTGGCGCCGCTTGCCGCGTACCTGCCGATACCGGCGATGGCGGCGATCCTGTTCCTGGTGGCATGGGGCCTGATCGACTTCCACCACATCCATTCCATCTCGCACACCAGCCGCGCCGAAACCGTGGTGCTGTTCACCACCCTGCTGTCCACGCTGTTCGTCGAACTGGAATTCGCCATCTACGTCGGCGTGATGCTGTCGCTGATGCTTTATCTCGCGCGCACCTCGCAACCGGCCATCGTGCCGGTGACCCCCGCCGCGGGCGAAGATACCTACCATTTCGAGGACGCCAAGGGCCACCCGGAATGCCCGCAATACCGCATGGTGCGCCTCAACGGCTCGATCTTCTTCGGCGCGGTCGATCACATCCAGCGCGGCTTGCAACAGATCGACGAAATCAACCCCGATCAAAAAAGCGTGCTGATCGTCGGCAGCGGCATCAACTTCGTCGACGTGGCGGGCGCGGAAATGCTCGCCCAGGAAGCGAAACGGCGGCACAAGATGGGCGGCGGGCTGTATTTTTACCGGCTCAAGGATTCGGTCTACAAATTTCTGAGACAGGGCCACTACGTCAAGGACATCGGCGAAGGCGCTTTCTTCCCGGCGAAATCCAACGTCACCCGCGCGGTGTATTTCACCCTCAACCCGGAAATCTGCCGCAACTGCAAGGCGCGGGTTTTCCCGGAATGCCACGGCCCGGTGCTGCCGGACGGCGAGCCGTGGCCGGCCTGAGCGTCATTCCATTCGTAATAAAAACCTGAAGAATCTCTCTCCCGCGCTGTCGCGCACCCCTCCCCCTGCACCCGCAAGGGGCATCCCCGCCGAGAGCGGCAGCAAAGCTACTCGCTCTGGCGAGACGGGGGAGGGGCTGGGGGAGAGGGAAGTTGATGCCGGGAATATACCGGTCATGAATAATTCAGCGAATCTTGCGCCCTTCCAGGCGCTCCCAGATTCCAGCCTTCGTCCGATTTAAAACCGCATTTCCAGGCGAGCACTCAGCGCGCTGAAGGTTTTCCTGACGGTTTGGGCGCTCTGCTCGGTATCGGCGAAGATTTCCCGGTTGGCGGTTGAGTAATCGCCGTGCAGCAGATTGGATGCCGACAGGCGCACTTGCGCATTGGGGTCGATTTTCCACAACGCATAGACGTCGAATACCCGCTTGACGCCCTGGGAATACCATTGCGCCTCGGTTTGGCGCACGCTAAACGCGGGCAGCCAGTTGAAATTGCCGCCCACCGTCAGCGGCAGGCTGCGCAGGCGGTAGTCCAGGCCGAGGTTGGCACTCTGGGTGGGCTGCTGATCGAGGCGGTTGTCCGGCCCCGGCACGTCTTCGACATTCGAGTGGTAGCGGCTGTAATTGGCGCGCAGGCTCAACGGCGGGGCATCCTGCAGCAGTTCGTCGAGGCGGAATTTCGCTTCCAGCTCGATGCCCTGGGTGGTGGCCTGGCCGATATTGCGCGGGGTCGATACCCAGCGCGGCTGCGCCGACCAATCCACGCTTTGCAGACTGGTGACGTTGCGGATCAGATCGTCGATGTTGCGCCGGAACAGGCTGATGCCGACCAGGCCGCCGTCCTTGAAGTAGTGCTCGAAAGCCAGATCCAGTCCCCAGGCGAGTTCGGGCTTGAGTTCGGGATTGCCGACGCTGTCCGGGCTGGTCGCGGTATTGGCGCCGCTCGCCGGATAATTGGCGGACAGCGTGGGAACCGGCGCGAGATTGGTCAGCGTCGGCGCGCGGTAGCTGCGAGTCAGCCCCAGGCGCAGCTGATCCTTGCTCTCCGGCGAAAACCGCCAGACGCTGTGGAACAGCGGACTCAACACGCCGCTACGGTTTTGCGCGGAATAGGCCTGCGCTTCGCTGAGGGTACGGATGCCCTCCCAACGCAGCCCGCCGTAGGCCGACCAGAGCGGCGATATATCCCACTCGTCCTGCACATACGCGGCCAGCCTGCGCGTCTGCACCTGCACACTGTCGCCATAGCGCGCCAACGGGTTGACCCCGTCCTGGAAGGAGCCGGCGTTTTCCCGGCGCTTGCCGGATTCCAGCTCCCAGCCCGTCGCAAGCTGCTGCGCCTGCCCCAGCGGCGCGGCATATTTGCCGCTGGTGCTGAAGCCGGCATCGCGGGTGTCGCTGACGTTGCGGATAGTGTGGATGCGGCTGCCCTGGGCATCGGTTTCGTAGCGGACGGTCTGGCTGTCGTTGTCGTTGAGGTTGCCGCTAAAGCGGATATCCAGCTTGGCTCCGCCGTTGAGCTTGAGCTGCAACTGGCCCATGCCCCGCGCCATGGTGTAGTCCGACTCGGTGCGCCAGTCGGCGGCGGCAAAGGGCGCGCTACCGAGCGGCTGGTCGAGACGCGTGGCGCCCTCGGTCGTGCCGCGCCACTGCGTCAGGAAAGGCTGGAAACTGAAGCTGTTGCCGCCTTCCAGCCGCCAGTTGAGGCGGGCGTTCAAATGCAGGCCGTCGGAAATACTGCGGCTGTTTTCCTGCTGGGTTTGCAGCAGCAGCGGTGCGCCGCTACGGGTATCGCTGGCGGTGGTGGTGGTGGTCGACTGGTTGGGCAGATCGCGGTGATAAAGATTGGCCGCCAGCAGATAACTCAGCGTGCCGATGCGGTCGTTGCGTTGCAGCGACAGGCCCGGCTGGAAGCGCCCTTCCTCCCATCCCAGCGAGGGGCGCGCCTCGTTCTCCCGTTTGGCGAATTCCTCGCGCAACACGATGTTGACCGTCCCGGCAATCGCGCGGGCGCTATGCTCCGCCACCGGCGCGCGCATCACCTCGATACGTTCCACCTGTTCCGGCGTCAGCGAGTCCAGCGAAAGCCCGCGCGGCGCCGCCTCGCCGTTAATCAGAATCAGGGTATAGCCCTTGCCCAGGCCGCGCATCCGAATCTCCCCGCCGCGCCCCGGTGTGCCGGACAGGGTGATTCCCGGCAAGCGTTTGAGCACCTCCACCAGCGAACTGTCGCCGTGGCGATCCAGTTCCTCGCGCCCGAACACCTGCTTGGCGGCAGTCGCATAGCGGCGTTCCTCGCTATCGCTAAGCTGCTTGGCGGACACCACCACTTCGCTTAATCTGACTTCGGCTGGGGCAGGCGCGGATTTGTCGCCCTCGCCGGCTTGCGCCGCACAAGGGCCGGCCAGGAATGCCAGGAAAACGCCCAGGCAGGCGGTTTTTTTAAATGGGTTCATCTTGACGGCGGCAAATTGTGAGGGAGTTTTCTGCCTTGGCGGTATATCAGAAAAGGCCGGCAAGTTCCAGCGCTGGGCATTTCATCGTTGTGCCGCTACGCCATCCTTATTGCGGAAGGCCATCAGGATGGTGAGATCGTAGACGATCTTGAGCAGCCCGCACGCCACCAGCGGCGCGGCCAGCCAGCCGGCGGCGAACAGTGCGCCGCCGAGCGTTGGGCTGGCCGCGGAAGCGAGGCTGCGCGGCACCGCGGTGAAACTCGCGGCAGCCGCTCGCTCGGACGGGGTGACCACCGACATCACGAACGCGCTGCGAGTGGGTACGTCCATTTGCGACAGCGCGCTACGCACCAGCAGCAGGCCGAGCGCCACCGCCAAGCTGGGGGCGAGCGCGGCGAGAATCAGGCAGAGGTTGGCCGGGATATGAGTGAAGACCATGGTGTTGAGCAGCCCGATACGCTGTGCCACCCAAGGGGCGGCGAGCTGCGAGGCGGCGGTGAGCAGGCCGGCCCAGAAGAAGAACATCCCGGCGGCGGCGAGCGACAGGTCGAAGCGTGCGAACAGCCACAGCGCCAGCAGGCTGTTGACCACCAGGCCGCCGGCGAAAGCGTCCAGCGAAAAGAGCGCGGCGAGCTTGACCACGACGCCGCGCGAAGGGCCGAGCGGTGCGGGTGGCAACGGTGCTTCCTGATGCGGCAAGGGCAGACGCCGGTACAGCAGCCAGACAGCCACCCCCACCGCGCCGTAGCCGGCGAACATCATCCGTAACGCGGCCAGCCGCGACAGCCCGGCTGCCAGCACCAGCCAGTCCGGCACGGCAGCGGCGAGCGCCCCCAACGCGGCGAACAGCGCGCCGGCGAGGCTATAGCGGGCGAACAGCGCGGTGCGCGCTGCACCTTGCGCCGCCTCGGCCAGGCGGGCATGTTCCAGCGGCAGAAAGACGCTCACGTCGCCGGAACTGGGATTGAGCGTGCCGACGAAAGCGATCAGCAGCAACGGCCAGAAATCGGCCGATCCGGCGAAGCCCGCCCCGGTGCCGACCATCAGCAGCGCCGCGGCAAGCAGCAGGCGGCGCTGGGAAAAGCGGTGGCCCCAGGCGCCGACCGCGAGTGTGGCGAACGCTGAACCGAGCAAGGTCGCGCTACTGAGGACGCCCACTTGCCAAGTACCGAAACCCAGCGCCAGCAAGTAGGCGGGCAGCAGCACCGCCACGTAGCCGTCCGCGAAGGCGCGCAAGGCCCGGCCCGCCAGCAGGGGCAGCGCGCTCCGCTCCGCCCCCTCTGGCAGGATCAGCCGCAACATCACTACACTTTGAAGCGGCTCACCGCCCCTTGCAACTGCCCTGCGAGCGACTCCAGGTTTCGCGCCGCGTCGGCAATTTCGCCGACGGCAGCACTGTTTTCTTCCGTCATCTGAGCGATTTTTTCCACATTTTGCGCCACCTGATTGCTGGCCGCGCTCTGCTCGCGCAATGCGGCACTGATATCGCTCACCTCCGACACTACCCGGTTGGCACCATCCCGAATCTGGGCCATGGATTCCCCGGCACGATTCCCCATCGCCACCCCCTCGCCCACCCGTTCGCTGCCCTCCTGCATACTGGCGACGGCACTCTGCGTGCCGTTCTGGATGGTGTCGATCATGCCGCTGATTTCCTGGGTAGACTGGGTGGTGCGTTCAGCCAGCTTGCGCACCTCGTCCGCCACCACCGCGAAACCGCGCCCCTGCTCGCCGGCACGCGCGGCCTCGATGGCCGCGTTCAACGCCAGCAGGTTGGTCTGGCCGGCAATGTCCTTGATGGTGTGGACAATGGCGGAAATCTGGTTGGAATGCTCGCCCAGCGTCGCAATGATCTGAGAGGATTGATTGACCGCGTCGGCGATCTTGTTCATCTCGTCGACCGCGCCTTGCACCACCGCGCCGCCCTCGGAAGACAAATCGCCGGCGTGCTTGGCCAGGGTGTGCGCCTTGCCGGCATTGGCCGCAACGTGATCGAAGCTGACCGTCATTTCCTCGACGGTGGCAGCCATCGAGGAAGCCGCTTCGCTCTGGTGCTGCGAACTAACCGATACCTGTTGGGCAGACGACGCCAAGTGGCCGGCGGCATCGGTCAGCTGGCCGGCATTGGCAAGCACCTGCCCGACCATGTTGTGCAACTGCTCCTGCATGTTACGCATATGCGCCAGCAAGCTGCTGTTGTCGCCGTGCTGTAGCTTCACCGCGACGGTCAGGTCGCCTTCTGAAATGCGCCGGGTGATTTCGGCGGCATAGGCAGGCTCGCCGCCGAGTTGACCGAGCAGGCTGCGGATGATGGTGGTCGAAATGCCGATCAGCAATACCACCCCGATCACGCCGAACACGATAAACATGTTGCGGATGCTCTGGTAGAGCGTTTCGGCGCGGGCGATTTCATCGGCAGCCTTCTGCTCGGAATGCGTTTCGATCAGCTTGACCACCTTGATCATGCCTTCCTGAGCGGGGCGATCCATCCCCTTGACCAGCTTGTCCACAGCCTGCCCGGTCAGCGGATCGCTCTTGTCGAACGACTTGAGTGCCTCGCGATATTTGCTGCCCAGCTCTTCATGCGCCTTGGTCAGCGCCTCGGTGTCGGCGGTCGGAACCCCTTGCTTGCGCATCAATTCGGCCGCGTTTTTCAGGCTGGCCTGGACTTTCTTCTCCTCCTCGCCGAACTGGGCAAGGTATTTATCGTAATTCTTCGGGTCGTTGCCGCGAATCAGGATGTTTTTCCACTCCTGCACCTGGGTCTTGAAAGCGGCTTGGGCGTTTTCCACCGCCACCACCGCGTCGGTTTCGGTCTTGGCGGAAACCAGGCTCGCGGCCAAGTTGGTTTTCAGGTTGTACAGTTCGTAAACCCCCGCGCTAATCGGCACGAGCAGCAAAAAAGACGCGGTGGCCGCCAGCATAATCAGGCGGGTACTCATTTTCATAGCTTGGAACATGGTGAAAGGATTCCTCGAATAACAGCCACTCCGCTTCCGGGATGGCCTTCCCTACAGATTAATTAATGCGCTAATTTACATTGCTATTATGACATGACGACGTCATAACAATCCATTTAAAATCAATATGTTAGCACACAATCACTTTCCAGCCCACCGTCCCGTGCTGTTCCGGCCACCAAGCGTCAGCTAGCCGACGATACGCCGCAGCAGCCTGCCCACCTTTTGCAACGGGGTTTCCGCGCAATAGGCGTAGAGCGCGTCGTACATCACCATGCCGTGTTTGAGCATTTCGTGATCGTCGGCGTAGTTGAGCGACAACCCCTGCGAAATCGCCTTCAATCCCGCCGCTTCCCTGGCCAGATCGGGCCGTCCGGTGTCGGCGGCGCGCACGATTTGGGCGAGTTTGCGCAGTGCCGGATCGCTCAGTTCGTATTTCTCGATGAAGGCGTCGAAGCTGCACTGGTCGCCGTGATGCCCCAGTTCCACCCCGGGAACGTCGTAGGGGATCGCCCCGCTTGCGGCGGCGACGCTCATCACCTCAACGGCGGGAACGTAGAGAAATTCCGGGGTTTCGTCGATGAAGCGCGCCACCAGCCAGGGGCAGGCGATGCGGTCGATCTTGGGACGTTCGCGGGTAATCCATTTCATCGCTATTTCCTCAGGCGATCAGTTTGAACAACAACCCCAGCAGCGCACAGACGGCGATCACCTTCATGATGTCGGCCTTGTATTTCCACAGCGCGATGAAGGAGGCGAGCGCGATGATCACCGGAATGGCGTCGAACGGCCCGGCGAACGGCGTAGCGTCGGTCGCCTGGGGCCAGAAGGTGTGCCAGGCGAAGAAAGTGGCGAGGTTGAGGATCACCCCGACCACCGCTGCGGTGATGGCGGTCAGCGGCGCGGTGAATTTCAGTTCGCCGCGGGTCGATTCCACTACCGGCCCAGCCGCCAGAATGAACAGGAAGGAGGGCAGGAAGGTGAAGAAGGTGGCCACGGCTGCGCCGGCGAGTCCGGCGGCGACCGGGTTATCGAAGGAGTGCTTGGCGACGCCGCCCAGGTAGCCCACCCAGGTGACGATCATGATCAGCGGCCCCGGCGTGGTTTCGCCCAGCGCCAGGCCATCCATCATCTGCGGACCGCTGAGCCAGCCGTAGTGTTCCACCGCGCCTTGATAGACGTAGGGCAGCACCGCATAGGCACCGCCGATGGTGAGGAACGCGGCCTTGGAAAAGAAGTCGCCCATGTCGAACAGGCCGCCGTGCTCGTCATGACCAAGCAGGGTCAGCATGACTACCGCCCAAATCGCCACGAAAATCGCCACCGTGGCGGCGAGTTTCCCCCAGGTGAACTTTGCATGTGGCGGCGGCGGGGTATCGTCGTCGATCAGCGCCGGGCCGTAGGCCTTGTTGCTGGCACCATGGCCGCCGCCGGCCCTGAATTTGTTCGGCATCAGCTTGCCGCCGATGGCGCCGAGCAGGGCCGCCGCCAGAACGATCCAGGGAAAGTCGATCTTGAAGAAAAAGATGCCGACGAAGGCCAGCGCGGCGATGCCCAGCAATACTTCGTTCTTGATCGCCCGCGAGCCGATGCGCCAGGCGGCGAACAGCACCACGGCGACCACCGCCGGCTTGATGCCGTAGAAGATACCCTGCACCGCCGGCACGTCGCCGAAAGAAAGATAGGTACCGGCCAGCAGCGACAGCAGCACGAAAGCCGGCATGAAGAACAGCACCCCCGCCACCACCGCACCGCGCACGCCGTGCAGCAGCCAGCTGATGTAAATCGCGAGCTGGATCGCCTCCGGTCCCGGCAGCAACATGCAAAAGTTGAGCGCGTGCAGGTAGCGGTGCTCGGAGATCCAGCGACGCTTTTCCACCAGTTCCTGATGCATCATCGCAATCTGCCCGGCGGGGCCGCCGAAGCTGATGAAGCCGAGCTTGAGCCAGTACTTGGCGGCTTCGCCGAAGGTCGGCGGGGCGGGTGGGGTAGTGTTGTCGGACATGGTGGTTCTCCTTAAAAATCTTTTCACCGCAGAGACGCAGAGGCGCTGAGAAACCCAGGAAAGCTATGCCTTTCTCTGCGAAACCTCTGCGTCTCCGCGCCTCTGCGGTGAATCGCCGTTTTTATGTTATTCCGCATATGCGGCATACAAAAACTCGAAAACTTTCGACGCTTCCGCCAGCAACAAATCGTCGTCGCCGCAGCGATGACGCGCCCCGGCCAGCACCGCCTCCACCCCGGCGGCTTCGGCCACCGGAATCCCGCCGACATCGAGGAAATGCACCAATCCCGCCAGTTTCGCCAGCGCCGCATCGTTTTCCGGGGCCAGGCTCGCCAGCAGCACTTCGAAGGTCACTTTTTCGCCGACATGGGTAAAGCTCGCCCCGTCGAAATCGAAACCCAGCGCGCCGACCGGACAATCCTCCGGTTTTTCCAGCCAGACGAAGCGTGCCGCCGGGTCGATGAAACGGCGGATCAGCCAGGCGCTCGCCATGCGATCCACCCACAGGCGCCGGCGCGTCGCCCACAGCCGTCCCTGGTATAGGGCTCGCTCCAGGCGGACGATCTCGCCCACTGCGGCACGCGGTTCGCCGGGCGAGTAGCGCGCAATGGCGGCATGTTCCAGCTCGACCAGCGCGGCTTCCGCCTGCGCCTTGGCGGCGCCGGGGAAAAAGTCGATCCCGGCCAGCACCGTGAAATCGCGGCGCAAGGTTTTCAGCGCCTTGCGCAACGCAGTGGTTTCGCGCTCCGGCAAGCCGGCGCGGACGCGGGCGATTTCCGCCAACAGCGCAGCGTACTGCTCGCCCCGTTCGAACAAGGCGCAAAAATCCGCTTGCTGGGCGTCATCGCGGGCGGCAATCGCCAACAGCTGGGCGCTGCCGTCCGCGCTCAACACCTCCTGCGCCAAGCCGGAAAACAGCGCGACACAACTATCGTTCGCCGGCAGCAAATACACCCCGTCGCGCAGCACCGCACAGCCACCCGCCTTCACGGCGCGCCACAAACGCATCCGCAGGGTGGCATTTTGGGTGGGCAGGCTGACCACCAGCGAGAGCCAGATTGCATCATGATGATTGTTTTTCATGTAGACAATATAACTCATAGTCATAACATCTACAATATTAATTCATCGGATACATCGTTAACCGCCCGCGACAGAGACGAAGTGCTATGATTAACGTCGGAAATCAGTTCGCAAAAAGGAAACCGCCCATGACCACCATCGACCTGTTCACCCCAATTCAACTGGGCGCCATCGCGCTAGCCAACCGCATCGTGATGGCACCGCTGACCCGCAACCGCGCCGCGGCCGGCAACGTGCCGCAAGCAATGAACGTGGAGTATTACCGGCAACGCGCCAGCGCCGGCCTGATCGTCAGCGAAGGCTCGCAGATTTCGCCCACTGCCGTCGGCTACCCGGCCACCCCCGGCATTCATAGCGCCGAGCAAATCACCGGCTGGAAACAGGTGACCGATGCGGTACACGCCCACTACGGCCGGATCGTGCTGCAACTGTGGCATTGCGGGCGCGTCTCGCACCCCTCGTTACTGCCCAATGAGGCACTGCCGGTGGCGCCTTCCGCGCTCCAGCCGAACGGGCAAACCTTCACCGCTCAAGGCTTGCAGCCTTTCGTCACCCCGCGCGCACTGGAAACCAGCGAGTTGCCCGGCATCGTCGAAGACTACCGCCGGGCGGCGCGCAACGCCATTGCGGCCGGCTTCGACGGGGTGGAAATCCACGCTGCCAACGGCTACCTGCTCGATCAATTCCTGCGCGACGGCTCCAACCAGCGTAGCGACGCCTACGGCGGCTCGCCGGAAAACCGCAGCCGCCTGCTGCTGGAAGTCACCGCCGCGGTGATCGGCACGGTCGGGCCGGGCCGCGTCGGGGTGCGGCTGTCGCCGATCAACGCCTTCAACGACATGTCCGACTCCGCGCCGCAGCAAACCTTCGACCATGTCGCCACCGCGCTGAACCAGTTCGGGCTGGCCTACCTGCACGTGATGGAAGTCAATTTCGACACCAGCAACCCGCCGCCCGCTTTCGATTTCAGGCAACTGCGCCAGTGCTTCAAGGGCGCCTACATCGCCAACGGCGGCTACGACAAGGAAAGCGCCAATGCCGCGTTGCAGGCCGGCGACGCCGACCTGGTGGCATTCGGCG
>Ga0163199_1001374_pt1 | contig 15222 bp, 13 predicted proteins | sample PL_2010_150m_FD_113537 | JGI IMG/M metagenome (GOLD analysis project Ga0163199, IMG submission 113537) | Freshwater microbial communities from Powell Lake, British Columbia, Canada to study Microbial Dark Matter (Phase II) - PL_2010_150m | ecosystem: Environmental > Aquatic > Freshwater > Lake ... | reverse complement strand
ATTGTCTTGTCGAAAACCTATGATGCGCGAAACGACGCGCAATTAACTTTGAATCGTGCCTCTGCCGCGCAATATTCTTTTGTATTTGAATTCGCGAGTGAGCGTTTATGCAATCCGGGGCAATCAGCGCCGCGGTTTTTGCAGTCGCTTGAAGGCGAGAACAATTGCGGTGCAACTCAGCGCAAAGCCGGTCGTCGTGGCCACGACCAACAGCACATGCCAGAGCGAGCCGGCCCGGTTGAGCAGAGGAAAGTCAAAAGTATGCAGCCCGTCCACCAGCCAGCGGTAAGCTCGCCTGCTGGAGTCCATTATGGAAACGACCTGACCCGACTCGGCGTCGATATGCACCCACGTCCGGGCGGCATCATCCAGAACGATACGTCGCGTGCTTGCCGGCAGGCGATTCGACCGCGGCCCCGCATAGGCGTCGTCGGCCGGCACTGCCAAGATTGCCGCCGAGGTCGAAGACGTCCAGGCTGACCGAACAGCAGCCACGAGCAATTCGTCCGGAAGGACGCGGGCGATCCTGTGGATGCCCGCATCATCGACCAGATCGATCGTCGACGAGCGCGGATTGCCATTTCGGATGATCAGCACAGGGTGTCCGCCGATTGCCGAAATCTCAATCTCGCGAGGGCTTACGATGTCATGCAAATAGTCCAGCGAGAAGGCCTTTGCCGCATCGGCCATGGAGATGCCGCGCAACCGTTGCGTTTGCTCCGGGCTTGGCCGGTCCGGTGAAAATATCCTCCCCCGGTCCAATGAGAGCCAGCCGCTGCTCACCCAACTCAACACGAAGATTCCGCCAAACAAACCTATCGTATGGTGCCAGCGCAGCCAACCCCTGAATGGCGAGACCCCGGGGCGCCCGCTGCGCTTCAGATTGATGTAGCGCAGCATGCCAAGCAGGATCCCGGCGAGCGGCACCGCCATGGCGACCAACGCCAGCGTCCAGACCGTGGAATGCCAGGCAGCCTCATGCTTTCTCAGGACCGTCGGGTTTATCCAATGTACCACCGCCCCGACCCAGTTCCACGCCCGTTCAACCCTGCGGGTGCGCTGCACCACCTCTCCCGAGCGCGACGAAACATACAGCTCAGTGCCTTCTTGATCGCCCATTGTCAGCTTATATAGAGGGCGATACCGGTCATAGCCATTGTGAACAGTCCATTGGTCGTAATCGAACGGACCGTCCGTGCTCACCGCCTTGAGCGCCGAGAAGTGCTCGGCGATGTTCCGTGCACCTCCCGGTGAGACGGAATCGAGCGGTTTTCCGCTTGTCGCGCTCACCGAGACCAGCCTGTCCCCGGATCCCGAGAGCACATATCTTGGCTGTCCGTCGACACTGACCAGGCGAAGTTGGTCGACAGGCGAATTGCCGCCGGCCATCAGCGCAGCGGCTGGAGACACCTGGACCATCTCCTGTGCCACCGCCTCGGCGCCCGAGATGCGTTCCCAGCGGCCCAGTTCCGGAAACGGCACGAAGCTCAGAACGGTGCCGCTGGCGAACCATAGCGCGAAGACCAGACCCAACGCCGTGCCCAGCCAGCGGTGCAGCGTGGACAGGGGACGCGACAGCGGGACCAGTATCGGCTTTCGTGGAACAGGTTTTTCGGACATAGGTTTCACCAAGGCCAGGAACGACCGTGGACAGTCTGGCTACGATAGCCCGATTGGAAGACATTTTTCTGTCGGCTTGGGTTTCGCACAAGAATATTGAACCAAAACCACGCTTCAAATCGGCATCTTCTAACGCCAGACGTCACATTTCGGCAGACCTGTGGTTTTAACGGATGCTAATTTAGCAACGTGGCGAACTTGTTCCGCCGCAGCCCGTTTTGGCAACGCCCAGCTGCCCAGAATCTGACCTCATCACCAAGCGCAACGAGCAACTATTTAGGAGACTACCTTGTCAAAACTTCGCTACCTTCGTCGCACTCTCGCCCCAACCGCGGGGCTGGTTCTTGGAACCATGTCGGCGTTTGCCGCAGACCCGGTCGATATTGCCCAAAAGATTGTCGTTACCGGGGTAAAGCAACCCTATCGCGGCGACACCGCCCTCCGGGACTTGCCGCAGAGCATCCGCATCCTCAACGCCGACCTGCTGGCCGACATCGGCGTCACCAAGCTCGACGACGCGCTGGATCTGGCCAGCAGCGTGGCGCGCCAAAACACCTTCGGCGGCATGTGGGACGCTTTCGCCATTCGCGGTTTCGCCGGCGACGAGAATTTCCCTTCCGGCTACCTGATCAACGGTTTCAGCGCCGGTCGCGGCTTCAGCGGCAAGCGCGACGCATCCAACATCGAGAGCATCGAAGTGCTCAAGGGACCCGGTTCCGCGCTGTTCGGACGCAGCGAACCAGGCGGCACCATCAACCTGGTGACCAAGAAACCCAGCTTCAAGCCGGCCGGAAGCGTCGATTTCTCCATCGGCAGCTTCAGCACCTACCGCCTCACCGGCGACTACACCGGCCCAGCGAGCGATTCCGTCGCATTCCGGGTCAACGGTGCCTATGAACACTCTGACGGCTTTCGCGAGACCGGCATGAACAACGAGAAGCTGGCGTTTTCGCCTTCCTTCCTGGCGAAACTCTCGAAAAGCACTACTCTCACCTACGAACTCGAAGCGCTTAACCAAAAGGGTCCGTTCGACCGCGGGGTGACGGCGGTAAACGGCAAGCTCGGGCTCATTCCTCAATCGAGATTCCTCGGTGAACCCGCCGATGGTCCGGTCCATATCAAGGGAACTGGTCACCAGTTTGTGCTCCAACACGAATTGAGCGATGACTGGTCGATTCTTGCCGGCTTTGGTTATCGCGAGTCGTCCTTCATCGGAAATTCGACACAACAGCGACTCCTGGGGGGGCTGCAGGCCGACGGATTCACCATGAATCGCGAACGCCGCTATGTCGACTATGAGACCAAAGACACGATCGGCCGCCTCGAGCTGACCGGCAGTGTCAAGACAGCCGGGGTTGTCCACCACGTGCTGCTCGGTACCGACATCGACTACTTCGAGTTCGACAGGCACCAGCTGCGAGTCCGGCCGGGCAACCTCGCTTACGCGATCAACATCTACGCCCCGGTGTATCGGACCACCCTGCCCGCCTTCAACACAGTGATCTTTGATTCGCTGGAAAAGCAGCGGGCACCCGGTGTTTACCTCCAGGACCAGATGGACCTAACCGGAAACTGGAAGGCGCTCGTTGGCGTGCGCTTCGACAAGTTCCATCAGGATATCCTAACCCGGACCAACAACACCAAGACCGCGCAGGACCCGACTGCCACCAGCCCGCGTCTGGGCCTGGTCTACGAGATGAACAGGAGCCTGTCCTTCTATACCAGCGCTTCGACCGGGTTCCGGCCGAACAGCGGCACCAACTTTGCCAATGTGGCGTTCGAACCGGAGAAGAGCCGGTCCGCGGAGGTCGGTGCCAAGTTTGAGACAGCCGACCGCAAGATCAGCGGCAACATGGCGATCTACACGACACGCAAGACCAACATCATCACAGCCGACCCGATCAATGCAGGCTACTCGATCGCGGGCGCAGAAGCGAAGAGCCAGGGCCTCGAGGTTGATGCATCCGGCGAGCTGATGAAGAACCTGCGCATGGCGTTCTCCTACGCCTACACGGATGCAAAGATGACCAAGAATTCGGTCGATGTGACTGGCCTCGGCGGCATAATTCGCGCAGGCGACCCGCTGTTGAACGTTCCGGAGAACAGCGCCAACCTGCTGCTGATCCATGACTTCAGCTTGAATGGCGCGGCGAGTGATATTGGGGTGGGCATCGGCTATGTCGGTTCCCGCTTGGGCGAGACGGGTTTCACGAGTTTCCGCTTGCCCGCCTACACGCTGGTCAAATTGATCGGCTCGTATTCGCCATCGAAGAAACTGAAATTCAGCCTGGAGATCGACAACCTGTTCGACAAGGACTACTGGCCGAATTCGTATGGGCGGGAGTGGGTCGCAGCGGGCACGCCGCGGGCGGTCACCGCCAAGGCGCTCTATAAGTTCTGACGCGAGCGACAAGGCAACAGGCAATGGGCCGGCCAGAGATGGCCGGCCCATTTCATTTGGGATTTTCGAGCCGGCTCAGCGCTCGATGCTGAACAGCTTGCCCAGCGGGTAATTCAGCTTGACGATCGGGGACTTGATGACGATATAGCTGAAGTACTTGGATACCCCGATGTCGCGTTCGAGGATGGCCTCGATGACTGTCTGGTAATGGGCCACGCCGCGCGTCACGAACTTCAACAGGTAATCGTAGCCCCCGCTGATCATGTGGCACTCGATGACTTCATCGATCGTCCGTATGGCCGCCTCGAACTTGACGAAATCCTCCCGGTGATGGTCGCTCAGGGTGACCTCGGTAAACACCGTGACCGTCTCGCCGAGCTTGGCAATGTCGATGTGAGCGTTGTAGCCGGTGATATAGCCTGCGCCCTCCAGCCGTTTGACGCGGAGCAGGCAGGGGCTCGGCGAGAGGCCGACGGCATCGGCCAGATCCACATTGGTAATCCGGCCGTTGCGCTGCAACTGGGTCAGGATGTTGATGTCAATGCGATCCAGCTTGATATTTGTTGGCATCCGTATGTTCTCCGCGGGGTGCACACGTTGCGCGATTCAGGCGCGTAAATGCTCCTGATGGGCCATTACCAAGTTTGCCATGCTGGCGAACCGAAAGTCGCAGCAGGCAGCATCGATTGGCGCAAGTGTAGCATTCCTGCCGATGGTTTCGCGCTGGCGGTCTATGCAAGCCGTTGCAAGCCCTTTGGATGCAGCAAGGCGATGACCGTTGCTTGAGCAATCCGCGGCATAGAGGATATGCCGCTTGTTTACCCCGAGTTTACCCAGCTTCTCCAGCATGTAGTCGAAGCTTCTGGGGTTTGGTTTGTAAGATCCGATCTCGTGCGCGGTGAAGATCGCGTCGAACTTGATCCCGAGTCTGCGTTGGCTGCCGGAGAAGGTTTCCGAGTCGATATCGGACAAAATGGCCAGCTTGAAGTAGCGCTTCAGGTATTGCAATGCCGCCGGCGTGTCGGCAAACATTGGCCAATCCGGCACCGACAGCCCAAAGAAACGATGATCGTCCTCGGAAGCGATGACGTACCATTCCTTCGCCAGACGCCTATGCACTTCGATCAAGATATCCGCGTAGGGCATCCCGGGCGCTTCGACCTCCAGAGCCAGCTCGTGGCGTCTAAAGGCGGCCCATACATCATCCCTGCGCAACTTGGTGGCCGCTTTGTCCAGCATCGGACGAAGGGCGCCATAGACACCCGACACCTTGTCAATCAGGGTGCCATAACATCCGAGTGTAATTACTTCATAGTCAATCAGGCTCATCGGGCTATCCTGGAATAGTCGCGGAGACCATGGCAGATACCGCGACCCGGGACATCAATAGCCCCTGTGCCGATCGATGGCACCCAGTAGCGCTTGGCCGTTGCGGTGCCTGACGATGTTGTCCAGTACGATCAGCGCGGCGGTTTCCGGTTGCGTCATGCTGGCAATATGGGGGGTCATGAGGATGCGGGGGTGATGCCAGAACGGATGTGCGGCGGGCAGCGGTTCGGGAACGCAGACGTCGAGGATCGCTGCCGACAGCTGCCCCGAGTCCAAGGCATCCAGCAAGGCCTGCTGCTCAAGATGGGCGCCCCTGCCGACGTTGATCAACGCTGCCCCGCGCGGCAATCTCGCAAGTGAGCGCTGATTCAGTATGTTCCTGGTGTCGTCCGTCAGCGGGAGCAGACAGATCAGGATGTCGCATTGGCCAAGAAACGCGTCGAGGGTTTCGGCGCCGGCATGGCAGGCGACCCCCGGTATGTGTTTGGGCGATCGGCTCCAACCCGACAAGGAAAATCCAAACGGACCCAGTCTGTTCATCACGGCCTGTCCAAGGACTCCCAATCCCATGACGCCGACACGCCGCGCAGCGGCTGGCACCACTTTGATCGGTAGCCACCGCGCGGCGGCTTGTTGACCGATGTAATCGACAAGATTGCGATGCAGGGCAAGAACCGACAGGGTGGCATATTCGATCATGCCGTCCACAATGCCTGGCTCCACCATACGCACAATCGGCACATCCGCCGGTATGGCAGAAAGATCGAGGTGATCGACTCCGGCGCCGGAGGAGAAGAGAACCTTGAGGTTCGGCAAGCTCGCCACCAGATCCGGCGGTGGTTCCCAGGCAATCAGATACTCGACCCGGGCGAGGTCGCCGGTTTCCGGCCAAATATGAAACTCGATGTCGGGCGCGCGCGCAGAAAAGATCGACGACCAGGTTCGGCCGCGATCCGGATCTGCTTTGTAGAGAACGCTCACCATTTGAATGTCTGGAACGCCATCTCACCCACCTCCGACGGGTGGGTGAAATTCTACCCGGTCGCCATCGGTGACCTGAGTGTCCGCTAGCCGCACCAAGCCGCCATTCACCGCTGCAATGGCAATCTCAGTTGACGGCAGTCCGAGTTGAGCCAACAATTTCATCAAGGAAACCGACTCGGCCAGACGAATCTCCATCTGCGAAACCTGTCCCGGAACATACCAGCTCAAGTGGCTGCCAAGGTAAAGCTTCATACTCTGAGCCTATCCGCGACCCATTCGATGTTCAATTCACGCAAGCGGCCGCGCGTCGGCACGGTGGTTGCCGGATCCCAGCCTTTCAGCTCGTAGAGGCTATCCATCGTCCGCTCAAAATCCTCCCTGGAAATCCCCGCGCCGGCCAAGGGGCCGCTCTCCAGCGGCTGAAACAGGCGATCCGGCAAGACATCGTCTTGGCGCGAAAAGCCGTTCAGGACATTGAAGGCGCGCGCCAGATTGGTGGCTCGCTCGCCGATGCGCAACAGTTCCGCAAGCGTCATCTGCCATCCGGTCGCCGATTCCACCAGGGCCAGCACTTCGTCGATCTGAATGAAGGAGCGCGGCGCGGGGCCAAAATAGCACAGACCGACAGCGTTGCCGAAACTGTTCCAATTTTCCAGGATCGCATAGTTTCGGGCTTTTGCGTCGCCGAGTTGGCGCGGTGGCAAAGCGCTTACGCCCAGCGGAACCGCACCCTTGAAGGAGACGGAGTCGGGATTGGCAAACATGGTGTCGTGAGCCGCGTATAGGTGATCGCCGCCGAGTTCGCCTATCGCATAACCCAGTCCGACCCCGACCTTGCCGCGCGGGTCGTGCATCGGCAGTTCCTGTCCCTTGACCTGCATCGAGAACTTCAGCGCATCGCCACCGATAATTTGCGCTGCCCGCTTGCTCCCTTGCGCGAGCATATCACCGAGGCCTTCGCGCCTGGCAATCAGATCAATCATCTTGAGCATCGCCGCAGCATTGCCGAAGCGCAATTCCACCCCACCGGTTTCCTTAAGGCCAATCAACCCATGCTCAAAGCATTCCATGGCAAAGGCGATCGTGGAACTGGTTGAGATTGTATCGAGCGTATAGCGATTGCAGAGTTCGTTTGCCTTGGCAATCGCCTGCAAATCGTCGACGCCGCAATAACCGCCGAAGCCTTCGACGGTTTCGTACTCAGGCCCACCGTATGCGTCGCTTACTTGATGGCGATCATCCACCTTCACGCCGCGCTTGCAGCGTATGGCGCAGGCATAACAGGTATGCCGCGCCGCCAGCAGTTCCTTCTTATAGCTTTCCCAGCTGATGTTGTCAGTCCCTTCGAACACTCCCTCGCGAAAGTTGCGTGTCGGCAGCATGCCGGCTGCGTTGAGCACCGTCAGCAGCCCCGGCGTGCCTTTCACCTGCATGTCCCAGGCCTGTGGCTGCTCCTTGACCCGCTTGCCCAAGGCGCGCCCGAGCGCGGATATCGGTTTCGCATCGTGCACCGCATCAAGATAACGTCCGCTGCCGCGCACGGCGATGGCCTTGAGGTTCTTCGAACCCATCACCGCGCCCATTCCGGTGCGGCCGTTGAAATGGCGCAACTCGTTTGTCAGCGCTGCAAAGCGGACCAGGTTCTCGCCGCCGATGCCGGTTTGCAGGACGCGAACCTGTTTGTCGCCAAGTTCGGCGCGTATCTTCGCCTGCACTTCCTCCGGTTCGCGGCCCCATAACGCGCTTGCATCGCGCAGTTCGACATGGTCGTCGCGAATCGCGAGATAACTCGGCTGCGCAGCCCGACCACTGATGACAATGGCTTCAAACCCGGCCATCTTCAGTTCCGGCCCCCAAAAACCACCCGCCTCCGACTCGCCATAGGCGCCGGTCAGGGGCGACCGCGCGGCGACGGTAAAGCGGGTGGAAGCGGAGATCGGCGCGCCGGTGAGCAGACCATTGGCGATCACCAGCAGATTCTCCGGGGCGAGCGCGTCCGTTCCGGGCGCCAGTCCGCTCAGTAGGAGGTATCCGGCCAGTGCCTTGCCGCCGGGATAGAGGCGATAGAACGCCTCGTCAAAATGCTCGATTCGCCACGACGAACCCGTCAGATCGACGCGAAGAATTCTTCCTTTCGAACCAAAACCCATGTTCAATCCTTTGCGCGACCTGGGCTGGCCGGCAGCGGCCAGCCCAACGCCTTCCGCCGACCGATCAGAAATAGCGGACCGAACGGCCCACCCTCCCACATTACTGCGTACCGGGAACTTATTCTGCCGCTTTGTCGGACAAACAAAAGTTTTGTTGCAAAGATTTCCCCCGAGTGGCATTTCTTTTCGCGCGGCCTTGGCGGGACACGCCGGCGCCGACAAGAATACGTCGCCTCGGCAATTAATGCCTATTAATGCAGCAAAACCAAATCTATGGTTTGCGCTACGACCAAATCAACAGACAAATTTGCTTTAATCATGTTGAAATTGATGCCGGTGCGAAAAGCGCCGTCGCGATCGCGAATGCACTAATTACCGAAGCCTGTTCGATGGTCCGATTCGAACCGAATCGAAACCCATTTTCCTGCAATATCATCAAGAGGGCGCCATGAAAATCAGCAATAGTCTTGTCTTAGGAATGGTCTTGATCGCCGGATGGATGGTCACGACCGCGGCCTCCGCGCATGGCATCTGGTTTGCGCAACGTTCCACCCAGCTTGCCTTGATTTACGGCGTGGGCGCTGACGATCTGGATTCCGTCAAGCGCCTGCCGCTGGTCAAGAGTATTGCCGGATATGATGTGGCCGGCGGCCCAATACCAACACGGTTGCGGATAGCCGGTCCCTTGCTGCTGGTCGATGCCGACAGCCAGCCGAGCGTGATTGCGGCCGTTCTCTATAACGGTATCTGGAGCAAGACTCCCGAAGGCGAATGGGTGAAGAAGGGGCGGGACGAAGTACCCAAGGCCATCACCAGCGAGAAGAACTTCAAGTACGCGGTGCATATCATCGGCAACTTGAACGGGCCGCTGGCGATCTTGCCGGAGCAGGCGCTGCAGATTGTCCCGATTGAGGGCAAATTGCCCTTGGAGATGGGAAGACCTTTGAGCCTGCGAGTCCTCTACCGGGGCAAGCCGGTGGCAGGCGCGAATGTGCTCACCGACTATGTCAACGACCCCGACGCCACCCCACTGAAGACGACCGCTGATGGACGAGTGACCATCAATGTTCGGAATCAGGGACTGAATGTAATCGCCGCGATCTGGGACGGGCCATCGGATGAACCGGCGAAGGCCGACAAGATGGAACACTTGGCGACGCTTTCGTTCGTCCTGCCTCACGCACCCGAATAGCTTGATCTGCACGATGGCAGGCGGCGGCGAATACGTTGCGCTGCCGCAGCCAATGCACCAATGGAGAGAAATCATGAAGAAACTGCTGCTCATCATGCTGCTCGGCGCCGTGACCCTGCAATTCCAGCAGGCTCATGCCCATGGCAATTTCGAACCGGATCATCCGGGTGGAATCGTTCAGATCGTCGGGGACCTGTCCTTCGAACTGGTCCCCGCCGTCGGAGGCGCGGAACTCTATGTCGAAGAGGACAATGAGGACTTGCCGAGCGAAGGCATGACCGCCAAGCTGACCGTCATCGCCGGCGGCGTCAAGACGGAATCGCTGATGAGTCCCGCCGGCGGCAACAGGCTCGTCGCAAGCGGAGTGAAGATTCCTCGCGGCGCCAAAGTCGCCGTGCTTCTCACGCGCAAGGACAAGGTCACCAAAGTCGGCGCGAACTTCACGATCAAATGATGGCGCCCGGTCCCGCTCAATCGAAGTCCTGCACGCAATAAAGCTTGCGGACCGGCACCCCGCTTTGCCAAGCGCAGGAAGTCAAACGGGGAACAAAGACGCAATCGCCCTTGCCAAATACGTTGGCGCGCTCACTCTCGTCAAACAACGTGACGCTGCCGTCCAGGATGTACATCAGTTCGTTGACCCGGTGCGGCACTTGTCTGCGGGTATAGGGCGTCGAATCCCAGACGCCGACGCGCGTACGCCCGGGTTTGTCGGAGCATTCCGGATTTTGGCGGCACCTCGGCTCGGCGCTGAGGAGGACGTCGGCAGCCGGTGGCGGCGAAGGTGCAAGGTCCGCGGCTAGATTCACGCGCTGCAGCATCGGCGCAGGCGCGGCAGCCGATACCGCGCAGAAGATCCAGCTTGTCCCGCTGCCCGCGTCGATGCGGACCGCACTGCCCCGACCGATGATCGCCACCTCACCGGGGCCGATCCGCAAGCTGACGCTCGAATCCTCCAGCACCAACCCGCCGCTCTCGACGATGATCAGTTCGGTATGCGGATAGGCGCCGGCCTTCAGCAAACCTGTGCAGTTCACCCGTCCCACCGCCATGCCGTCGGGACCCGTCCAAGCGACCAGGCGGTGCGCGCCGAGCGGATCGCCCCCGCCCAGGTCGCGTCTGGCGAATGGCGTGGCGGCAGGAATTGTGCCGGCGCGGCGAAGGACAACGAGTGCATTCATCCGAGACTCACCTTTTCAATTGAGTGGGTGCCGACGACGACCTCACCGACCGCGGGTCCGATCCGGAATTCGCCGTCGCCGAATCCGACGGCGTATTAATGGCCGATAGCGGTTCGCGGCAAAGGTGCCGTTCGACCAGCGCGGTATGCAGCCGGATTCCGGTCGCGAGGATGCCATCGTTGAAGTCGTAGTCCGGATGGTGCAGCGGCGCATCGGCATCGCTGCGTCCTTGACCCAACCAGAGATAGGCTCCTTTGCAGACCTGCAGCATGAACGCGAAATCCTCCGCCGTAAAAGCCGGTTCCAGCGCGCTTTCAGCGCAAGCAACGGTGGCAGCAGCAGCCAGCGCTTCGGCGGCCGCTTCGGCATCGTTGATCGCGGCCGGATAGTAACGCTCGTAAGTCACACTTGCGCGCGTGCCGCTTGCGTGCGCGACGCCTTCGGCAATTTGACGCAGCGAGGCTTCAATGCGGTCCTGAACCGCCGGGTCGAAGCTGCGCACCGTGCCCAAAACGCGAACCGCGGCGGGCAGCACGTTGTGCGACCTTCCTCCTTCGATCCGGGTGACCGACAGGACGGCGGATGCGGTGGGGGGTATGCGGCGCGATACGATGCAGTTGAGTTGGGCAACGAGATTGCAAGCGGCGAGGATCGCATCGGGAGTCTTGTGCGGCTGCGCGGCGTGGCCGCCATCTCCCTCGATCAGGATTTCAAACTTGTCGGCCGCCGCCATGATCGGCCCTGGCCGCGTTGCCACCGTGCCCGCGGGCAGATCCGGCCAATTGTGAAGGGCGAATACCCGATCGCACGGGAACCGCTCGAAGAGTCCGTCCTGAATCATCGCGCGTGCCCCGCCCCACCCCTCCTCGGCCGGCTGGAAGATGAAATGAACGGTGCCATCGAACTCGCCCGCGCGCGCCAAATGCTGCGCTGCACCCAGCAACATCGCCACGTGCCCGTCATGCCCGCAGCCATGGAAGATGCCGGGAGTGCGGCTGGCATAGGCCAGGCTCGTCTGCTCCTGCATCGGCAATGCATCCATGTCGGCGCGCAGGCCTATGCTGCGTGCCGAGCTGCCGCGCTTTAGCACGGCCACCAGGCCCGTACCGCCGATGCCGGTGTGTACGCTCAGCCCTGCTGCGCGAAGCGCATCGGCAAGCTTTGCAGCCGTGCGATGCTCGGCAAACGCAAGTTCCGGATGAGCATGGAGGTCGTGCCGCAAGGCGACCAGCGGAGGAACCAGATCGTCGATATCGCACGTCATGTCAGGTGCTGCCTCAATAGCCGATGATAGCCTTGGTCTCGAGATATTCCTCGAACCCCAGGACGCCGTACTCACGGCCATTGCCGGAGCGCTTGTAACCGCCAAACGGTGCCATCCCATCCCACGCAGGATAGTTCAGGTGAACCTGGCCGGCACGAATGGTCTTGGCGATGCGGCGCGCCCGTTCCGGGTTTGTCGATTGGATATGACAGCCCAGTCCATAAATCGTGTCGTTGGCGATGTGCACTGCCTCGGCTTCCGTGGCGTAGGGCATGATGCTGAGTACCGGCCCGAAAATTTCTTCCTGTGCGATGCGCATCGTCGGTGTGACTTCGGAAAACACCGTGGGGCGAACGAAAAACCCTTCACTGAGATGCTCTGGTCGTCCCAATCCGCCGCAGATCAGTTTCGCCCCCTCATCCATCCCCGCGGCTATCATCGACTGAACCCGTTCAAACTGCGCCCTGTTGGCAACCGGTCCCAATGTCGTCTGCGCCGAAAGAGGATCGCCGACTCGCATGTCGGCAACCGCTTCTATTGCCAGGCGTTCCACTTCGGCAAGTCGCTGCAATGGCACGATCATCCGCGTCGGTGCGCTACAGGACTGCCCGACATTTCGGAACCCGGCCGCAACGCCGAGCGGGACGGCACGCTCAAAATCGGCGTCGTCGAGCAGGATGTTGGGAGACTTTCCGCCGAGTTCCTGCGTCACCCGTTTCACGGTCGGCGCGGCCGCCTGCGCGACCAGAACCCCGGCGCGCGTTGAGCCCGTGAACGAGACCATTTCGACGTCGGGATGCGACGACATCGCGGCACCGACGGTGTCGCCCGCACCATTGACCAAATTGAAGACGCCCGGCGGAACGCCCGCATCATGGATCAGGCGGGCGAACAGGAGACCGCTATAAGGCGAGAGCTCGCTCGGTTTGAGCACGATCGTGCAACCGGCGGCGAGTGCTGGCGCCACCTTCGCAGTAATCTGATAGAGGGGCCAGTTCCAAGGCGTTATGAGGCCGCAGACCCCGATGGGCTCTCTGGCTATTGCCGTCGATCCTCTGACGACCATGAACTCATAGCTGCGCAGCACCTCGATCGCAATCCGGACATGTTCGGTCGCGAAAGGCACCTGAGCGCTTCGGGCGAAGCCGATTGCCACGCCCATCTCGCTTGTAAGCGCTTCCGCGAATTCGCCAGCGCGCTCCTGCAGCAGCGTCAATATCCGCTCCAGCAACGCGATCCTTTCTTCCTTCGAGGTTTGCGAGAAACCCGGAAAGGCACGATATGCGGCGGCGACTGCATGATCGACGTCGATTGCGCGGCCTGCGGCTATCTTCCCAATCATCCTCTCGGTCGCGGGATTGACCACATCAATGCAGTCGGTGGACGAAGGGTCCACCCAACGTCCGTCGATGTAGAACCGGCTTGCTTCCGCGATCTTCATTTCTATGGCGTTCTCCGTGGTCAAAGGTATTTCAGCCACCAGATGTCCCGGCGGCGCTGCTTGAGCCCGGCAAACCAGCGAGAGGGGATGTACAAGGGCACGAGGAGTATCAGGGCGGTCAGCCAGATACCCCATACATGGTCGAATCCAAAGCCTGTTCCCTGATTGTTTCCCCAGATTGCGACTGCAAGAAAGTTGAGGACCTTCAGCAGATAGAGGTGAAACACATAGAAGAACATCGGGGCCCCGCCCATGAAGGCGAGCATGCGCACGAACGACGCCTGCTGAATGCGTTCGAAGTACGACAGCAGGATCAGCCCCAGCGCCAGGGTCGGCATGAGAAACATCAGGGAGGGCGGGTACTTGGTCGCGCTCAGAAAGCTCATGATGGTCCGCAGGGGATCACCGCTATCGACCCACGGCTTGTCGCCATAGACGTTGGCAAACCGGATCAGCACAAACGCGAGCAGCACCGTCAGGCCCAGCGTCATCAGCCTCCGCATCCGCGCGGCGGGGTCGACGCTGCGTGCAAACCACGGTCCGATTGCGTAACCGAACAGGATTACCCCGATCCACGGCAGAACCGGATAGCTGATCTTTATCACCACGCCGCCGCCGACATCGAAAGCGGCTCGCTGGTGCAGGATGGCCCAGGGTAGATAGAAGGCGGAATCCGGCGTGAGAACGATGCCGTCAAGCAGATTGTGGCCGAACACGATCACCGCAGCCAGACCGAGCTGCCACACACGCGGCAGATGCAGCAAGCCGGCCAGGACGATCATGCACAGCCCGATGCACCAAATGACCTGCAGCCAGAAGGTCGGCGGAAAATGCTGTGCTGCCCAGGCGCCGGTGACCAGGGTCCACTCGAGGAAGATCAGGAACAGGCCGCGCGTCATCAGGAAATACGAGGTTTCGCCCTTGCTGTGGGACTGACCGTAGAGGTAAGCCGAAAGGCCGGTCAATGCGATGAAGACGGGAGCGACGATCTGGCTGGTCATGCGAGTGAAGAACAAGGCCGGCTCGATTGTCAGGGCCTGCATGGGATCCGTGACGGGATGATGCGCGTAGGCGATTTCACGGATATGGTCGACGAGCATGAAGAGCATCACCAGGCCGCGGAGTGCGTCGATAGCCAGCAGTCTGGTGCCTAAACTGGCGACCGGTTGCGCCCTCGACCCAACCCCGGTGGAAGCTGAATTCGTTGCCATGTCGCCTGCCATTTGAGAAACGGGAATCGTCTTCATGGGGGCCTCGAATGTGGAATACGCCTAATAATTCGCGCGGTCATCACGCTTTGCTGTCAATTGACGCTATGGCGTCGATCTCGATCAAATAGCCATAGTGAAGTTCCGGCACCGGTACGACAGAGCGCGCCGGTCGCGCGGCGCCAAGTAGCGAGGCATAGACAGCGTTGAACCGCGGCCAGTTGTCCACGCCGACGATATACGCCGTCACCTTCAGAATGCGTTCCGGCGAGCCGCCGGCAGCATTGACGACCGCCAACATATTGCCGAGCGCCTGCCTCACCTGATCCTCGAACGGCGCCTCCGGGGCGTGAACGCCGTCCGGACCCACTGGCAGTTGGCCCGACACATAGAGCACGCCGTTGCAGATCGTACCTTGCACATAGTGTCCGGCAGGTCTGGGGGCCTTGTCT
>Ga0163199_1001372_pt1 | contig 15226 bp, 10 predicted proteins | sample PL_2010_150m_FD_113537 | JGI IMG/M metagenome (GOLD analysis project Ga0163199, IMG submission 113537) | Freshwater microbial communities from Powell Lake, British Columbia, Canada to study Microbial Dark Matter (Phase II) - PL_2010_150m | ecosystem: Environmental > Aquatic > Freshwater > Lake ... | reverse complement strand
GATCACGGCCACCAACAGGGACCTGGGCAAAATGGTGGCCGAGGGCACATTCCGGGAAGACCTGTTTTTCCGGCTGCATGTCGTGCCGTTGACGATGCCCCCCCTCCGGGACCGGAAGGTGGACATCCCACTGCTTGTGGAGACATTTTTGAAGGACACCGCAGCGGAAAACGGGAAGCCGCTCCGCGAGCTGACCTCCGAAGCCATGAATGCCATCCTTGAATACGACTGGCCGGGAAACGTCCGCGAACTGCGGACGGCGATCGAGCACGGTGTCGTCATGGCCTCATCCCAAAAAATCACGCTTCGCGACCTGCCGGCCGGCCTGAGATCTCAGAAAGAGCACCCGGTTGCTGCGCCCCCAAGCGGATTAAATTTGCAGGAAACCGAAACGGCACTTATCCTGCGCGCATTGGATGACAGCCGGGGCAATCGTACGGAAGCGGCGCGGATGTTGGGGATCAGCCGCCGCACATTGCACCGCCGCCTCAAAGAACTGAACATCTCAAAACGCAGCAACCTCTCCACCTAAAAAATTATGGCAGCCTCCGGCGAAGTCGGCGTCCAAACAGCCGTCCATTCCATCGAGCAGGGCAGAATCGCGCCTTACATCCGCGGCGGGATGTTCGCCGTGCTGATCATCTCTCTCACGCTTCTATACATTTTCGTCCAGTTCCGCGGCTTCTCGGGCGTGACGGCCATGGATCAGGCCCAGATCGCGCGAAACATCGCCTCCGGCAAGGGATTCACCACCCAGTTCATCCGCCCGCTGGCAATCTGGCAGCTTGAAAATGCCGGCAAGCCAATCCCCACGGAAAATTTCCCGGATTTCTACCAGGCTCCATTGGGGCCGCTCGTCAATGCCCTGCCACTCCTGCTTGTGAAATCCGGCTGGAAAATGACCGCGACGGATCTCGTTTACGTCGGAGACCGGGCCATCGCGATGGGATCCATCGTCTTTTTCCTGCTCTCCGTCGTGGTCTGGTATTTCGTGGGATCGCGGCTGTTCGACAGCAAGCTCTCGCTCATCGGATGCGCGATCATCCTCCTCACCGACATGATGTGGCAGTTTTCGATGTCCGGGCTTCCGCAAATGCTCATGCTGCTTCTGTTCTCGGGTGCGGTGTGGCTGACGGTTTTGGCCATGCAGAAAAAGGAACAGCTGATCGTGGTGATCGCATCGCTGTTCGGTGCCGGATTGCTTTTCGGCCTCATGACTCTGACCCACGGGCTCTGCGTGTGGATCTTTGCTGGCTGGCTGGCCTTTGCTCTGGTCTACTTCCAGCCGCGCGGCTTGGCGGCGCTTGCCGCGCTTGCGGCTCTGCTCATGGTGACCCTGCCGTGGATGGTCAGGAATTATTCGGTCTGCGGGAATCCTTTGGGGCTCTCGGTTTACGCGGCCCTGTCCGCGGGAGGGAACCCCGAGGAAGGCTTTCTCCGCTCGCTGGACGGGGCCCCGCCCGTCAGCGGGTCCGGAGTTTACTCCAAGATGAAATCCGGCGTCTCCTCGCAATTGGAGGGGCTGTTTTCCTATCTTGGGATGAACCTTGCCGCCGGCGCATTTTTCCTCGCACTGCTGCATCCATTCCGATCTCCGGTGGTCTCGCTTTTCCGCTGGTGCGTGGTGTTGATGTGGCTCGGCGCCGTGGCCGGCATGGGGGCATTCGGACTGTCCGGAGTGGTTTCCTCAAACCAATTGCACGTGCTGTTCCTGCCGGTTTTCATATTCTTCGGACTCGCGTTCCTGATGGTTCTTTGGAGCCGCTGGGAATTTGGTTATCCGCTGCTGAGAATTATCTTTGTGAGCGTGGTGGTTTTTCTGTGTTCCGCCCCGCTGCTGACAACGCTGATCTCCTCGCGCAAGGTGGCGATTCAATGGCCGCCCTACATTCCCCCGTTCATCGCGATCCTCGGGGACTGGTATGGAGAGAAGGAAATCATTGCGTCCGACATGCCGTGGGCCGTCGCATGGTATGCCCAGCGGAAGTCGGTGCTGCTGCCGGAATCGGTGAGGGCGTTCAACCGCCTGAATGACTACCGCACGCTCGGAGCGCCGATCAGCGGGCTTTACCTGACTCCCGTCACTGGAAATCTCCGGCTGTTCTCCGACATCTACAAGGGGGCCTACAAGGAATGGGCGCTCCTCATCACCCGTCCGCCGAAAGTCGACGGCTTCGCCCTGCCATTCTTCACCGCTCTTCCCATCGACGGGGAGTGCATCATCTTCTCCGACCGCGATCGCTGGAGCGCCCCGCGGAAATAGGCCTGCCTCAGAGAAGTTCCGCAGCCACCTCGTCCGCCAGAAGCCGGCCTTTGCGGGTGAGCACGATGCGGGAGTCGCGTGACTCCACAAACCCGCCGGATGCCAGCGACGCCAACCGCCCGGGATCGGCCTCCTCCCCGTCAATTCCCGCCGATGTCCTCAGCGCGAAAGCGATCCGTTCGGCCCGGCGCATCGCAGGCTGAACCTCCTCGATGAAGTCATGCAGCGGGAGCCTGTTTTGAATCCTTAGGATGTAGGCGGCGGTATCCGCGATGTTCCGCCAGCGCTTTCCGGAGCGGGTGGTAAACGCGCTCGGCCCGAAACCCGCGTAGTCCTCACCCCGCCAATAGGCAAGGTTGTGAGAACATTCGCGGCCGGGTTGCGCGTAGTTGGAAATCTCATACTGGGAGAATCCGGTGGCGGAAAGGACATCCATCGCCATCTCGAAGAAACCCGCATCCCGTCCCTCCTCAGGCGCATATTCCCCGCGCGAGAACTTTGCAAAGTATTCCGTGTCCTCCTCGTAGGTCAGGCAATAGGCGGAGATGTGGTCCGGAGCGAGGTCCACGGTCTTCCGGAGGGTATCCATCCACTGGCGCTCTGACTGGCCGGGGATTCCAAAAATCAAATCCAGGTTGATATTCGGAACCCCCGCCTCGCGCAGAATTCGGTAGCTGCGCTCCGCTTGCAATCCGGTATGCACCCTTCCGAGTGTCCGGAGCAGGCTCTCATCCCACGACTGCACCCCCATGCTCACCCGGTTGACTCCCAGATTCAGAAGAGCCGCAGCCTTTTCGATCGAGACGGTGGCAGGGTTCATTTCGATGGTGAACTCCTTCACGGCCGAAAAATCCACGCGTTCCCTCAATCCGGAAATCAGAAAATCCAGCTGGGGAGTGGAGAGAGCTGTCGGTGTCCCCCCGCCAAAAAAGACCGTCTCCGGTTGCAGGCCGTCGGCCGCGGCTGAGGCCTCCACCAGAATCGAATCCAAAAAGGCTTTCGTTTTATTGCGGTCCCCGGCTTCTTTGTAGAAACTGCAATACGGACACACTTTCGGACAGAAGGGAATGTGGACGTAAAGATGGCGGACCATTGGAAATGAGAGTATTCACAACCTGGATGAGATGCAACCGGACTGCATGGGCGCTTGCCCTGCTGGCTGCGATGGCCTGCGCATACGGCGCAAAGCCGCCCGCCCCGCCTTCAAAAATTTACTACGCGGTGGATTCCGCGTCCCTGTCCCCATCACGCGTGGCGAATCCCGGAGTGGTCAAGCGCATGGTGAACAGCCTCGTGATGGCGGTGACCGGGAAGCCTGATGTGAGGCAGGCATGGGGAAGCCTCGTCAAGAGCAGCGATCGAGTGGGAATCAAGGTCTCCGCTGCCGGTGGGGCAGTCAGCGGCACAAATCCACAGGTCGTGGATGCCATCGTGGACGGTCTCAGCGAAGCGGGAATCCCCGCATCGCAAATCATCGTCTGGGATCGGAACCAGGCGGATCTCATCGCCGCCGGATACCGCAAGGACGGGTCCCGTTACCAGCTCCGTTGGGTGGATCCGAAAACCGGATACGACACGAAAGCCCAGGTCAATGCCCCCGTGCTCGGCAAGCTCATCTGGGGGGACAGTGGTTTCGGCGGAAAATCCGGAGCCCGCTTTTCCGACATGTCGGGCGACCAGCTCAGCAGCCGAAGCTTTTACTCAAAGATCCTCAGCAGCGACGTCACGAAAATCATCAACGTCCCGTCGCTCACGGACAGCTTCCTCACCGGAATCAACGGCGCCCTCGCAAACGTCGTCATTCCGAACCTGGACAACTGGCGGAGATTCACAAAACCTCCTTCCTACGGGGATCCGTATCTCGCCGAAATCTATGCGGATGCGATCATCAAGGACAAGGTCGTGCTCACCATGCTCGACGGCCTTGTCCTCCAGTATGCCGGCGGACCGTTCGCCAACCCGGGATTTCTTCTGGACCATTTCACCATTTACGCCAGCCGCGATCCGGTGGCGCTTGATGCCACGGCAATGCGGTTGATCGACGAGGCCCGCAAACCCTCCAAGCTTCCGGGTCTGGCTCCGATGACTTCCTGGCTCCGGAGCGCCGAATCCATCGGCCTCGGCACACAGGCCGAGGAAAAAATCGAACTACTGCAGGTGGGCGTCGAAGGTTTGCGCTGAGGCAATAACGCTCAGGCGGCGGGTGAACCGCTGCCCGCCGGCAGGTGGCGGATGTCTTCCGCATCGACTGCGAAAACGGTGTCCTCCGAGATGCTCGTTGCCTGATCGCCGATGCGCTCGAGAAACCGCGCGATGAATATCAACTCGAGATATTCTTCAATCTGAACCGGATTTTTCTGCATCAACTCGGTGAGCTTGTTCGCAAATTCCCGGTTGAGAGTGTCGAGTTCTCGATCGCGTCCCTTGAGTGTGCGGGCGAGCTCGGCGTCCTGGTCCGCATAGGCCTTGATCGCATCCCGGACCATCGAATCCGCATGGAGGAACATCGGTTCCAGCTCGGCGGCTTCCGTGATTCTCGCCTTGAGGTTCAATTTGCGGGCCCGGCGCGCAATCCCCACCGCCTGGTCGGAAATCCGCTCGAGGTTTGCGCTGAACTTCATCGTGGCGATGACATGGCGGAGATCGGAGGCCAGGGGCTGGAACTTGAGAAGCAGCGCAATGCCTTCCTGATCGATCTGGACCTCCAGAATGTCGATTTCCTCGTCGTCGGCGATGACCGTATTGCAGGCTCCCTCATCGCGCTCCATCACCCCTTTCCAGGCCCGGGCGATGCTGCGCTGCGTGAGGCTTCCCATCATCAGCGCATTCTTCCGGAACTCCATGAGGCGCAGCTCAAAGCCGGAGAGAATATGGGGAGACGATGTGCCGGACAAAGTCATGACGGGAATTTATCCAAGTCGGACACCCCGACAACAAATCATTTTGTGAAAACACCGATTCTTGTCTTGCGACAATCAGGCTCGGAACGCGATGACCCCGACAATCTGGCCCGACGGGTTTTCCGCGACAACCGGTGTGCCCGGCGACGCCGACGCGAGAAGGGAATCGATCGGAGCCGAGGACTGGACGCGCACAGCAGGAACGGCAACCTGAGATACCGGGCGGCTGACCCCGACCGCGGCGGCCTGCTCGAGGGAATCCAAGGTCACAACGCCCAGGGCACGAAGGCCCGCATCGACAACCGGAAAAAACGGCTGGGAACTCTCCCGGACAAATGCAATCGCGTGATCCAACGGGGTATCCGCCGGGATCGATGAAAATTGGGAATGCATGATATCTGAGATTTTCTTCGGTCCACCGCCGCGGGACCTCGCATAGGCCAGCTCCTGCTGCGCTCCCAAAAACACAAAAATCGCGATGAAGAGCAGCATCGGAGCCCCGAGGAAACTTGCCGCCGCAAACCCGACAGCAATCGTCTGGCCGACCCGCGCGGCGATCGTCGTCGCCAGCACGTTGCTGAAGCGCATCGCGAGAAGCGCCCGCAACACCCGCCCGCCATCCATCGGAAACGCCGGGATCGCATTGAAGGCGACAAGCATCACATTCACGTAAAAAAGCTTGGCGGCCAGGCTCCCGCCAACGTGGTCGATGTCGGAGAAATCCGTCGCGCGGACCTTGAATGCCAGAAAAAACGCCAGGAGCGCAGCGATGACGACATTGACCGCAGGTCCCGCAATGGCGACGACCAGCTCATGGGCCGGCTTCGATGGCATGCGCTCGAGGCGGGCGACGCCGCCGATCGGCAGAAGCGTGATGTCCGGCGTCCGGATCCCGTAAGCGCGGGCGGCAAAGGCATGGCCGAACTCGTGAAGCAGCACACAGAGAAACAACAGAAGGGTAAATCCGACACCCTCGATCGCCCCGCTCACCCCTCTCTCCTGCCAATACATCCAGCCGAACCACGCCAGCAAAAGCAGGAACGTGACGTGGATTTTCACGTCAATCCCGGCAACCCGCGCGATTCGATAGGAACCCTTCATAAAAAATTGGTTTTCCGTCAGGGCGATTTGGCGTTATCTGTCACCACTCCGCTGCCACAGAAGGCAGTCACTCATAATTCAGAATCACAAAATGTCATTCCCAAAAGTCCTCGTAGCCGATCCGATATCTCAGCGCGGAGTCGAAGAGCTTGCCGCCGGCGGCACGCTGGAAGTTGTCGTCAAAACCGACCTCAAGGAGCCGGAGCTCATCGAGATCATTCCGGACTTTTCCGCCTTGGTCGTCCGCAGCCAGACCAAGGTCACGGCCAAGGTGCTTGCGGCCGCCTCAAAATTGAAGGTCGTCGGACGCGCGGGCGTCGGAGTTGACAATGTGGATGTGGATGCCGCCACCCGCCACGGCGTGATCGTGATGAACACCCCGGGAGGAAACACGATCTCGACCGCAGAACACGCGTTCTCCCTCCTCATGAGCATCGCCCGCAGCATCCCGCAGGCGGACGCCAGCGTGAAGGCGGGCAAGTGGGACCGGAAAAAATACGAGGGCGTCGAGCTCTACAACAAGACGCTCGGCATCCTTGGCATGGGCCGGATCGGGACTGAACTCGCCCGGCGGGCGATCGCATTCGGCATGCGCGTTCTTGCCTACGACCCGTATCTTTCGGTGAGCCGCGCGCGCAGCCTCCAGGTGGAACTCGTCGAGGACCTCGACACGCTTGTTCCGCAGGCGGATTTCATCTCGATGCACATGCCTCTCACCGATGAGACGCGCCACATGCTCGACGCCCGCCGCCTCGGCCTCTGCAAAAAAGGCGTGCGCATCGTCAACTGCGCGCGCGGTGGTCTCATCGACGAGGCCGCTCTCGGAGAAGCGCTCAAATCCGGACATGTCGCGGCGGCCGCTCTCGATGTTTACGAGATCGAGCCTCCCCCGGCCGAATTCGCCCTCCGCGAAATCCCGAACATCGTCTTCACCCCCCACCTCGGTGCCAGCACGGCCGAAGCCCAGGAAAATGTCGGCATCGAAATCGCCCAGGCGATCCGGGCCGCCCTCCTCGAAGGGGAAATCCGGAACGCGGTCAACATGCCCAGCATCGACGCCAAGACCGCCGCGGTCGTCAAACCCTACCTCACGCTCGGCGACAAGCTCGGACGCTTCGCCGCCCAACTCGCCCCCAAGCGCAATGACCGGATCGTCATCACCTATGGAGGCAAGGCCGTCGAGATGCCGACCGAGGCGATCACGCGCGCGATCCTCACCGGCTTTCTGAAAAATGCCGGCGGCGAGGAAGTCAACAGCGTCAACGTCCGCACGATGGCATCCACGCTCGGCCTCGACGTCGAGGAGATCCGCTCGAGCGAGCAGACCGACTTCAACGAATGGCTCCACGTCGCGGTCTTCAGCGGCGACAAAAAAGTTTCCGTCGGCGGCACGTTCTTCGGTGCCAAAAACGACCCGCGCATCGTCCGTGTGAACAGCCGCCCGGTCGAGGTCACACCCTCCGGAGTCGTCCTCCTCCTCGAGAACAAGGACCGCCCCGGCATCGTCGGGCATATCGGCACCCTGCTCGGCAAGGAAAACATCAACATCGCCAGCATGAGCCTCTCCCGCACCGAACAGGGCGGCCGCGCGCTCACCCTCCTCAACCTCGACAGCCTGCCGGATGAAGGTGTCCTCGGACGCCTCTCCTCCGACGCCGACATTTTTGCAGCGCAGGTGATTTCGCTGTAACCGCGCCAGCCGTGGGAAACGGGTAAAATTTTTGCGCGGCGACCGGATTGTTAACCGCCCCGTCTTTTTCTCATCAACTCCCAATGCAAAACCCCTGTTCCTCCCCGGCAAAAAACGCAAAATTCCACCGCCGCTCTTCACTGTTTCCTCTGGCCGTGATTTTTCTCGGCTCATGGGCTGTCGCCTCCGCGCTGATGGCGGGCACCTGGGAGCAAATCCCATGGACAGGCGACGCAGACCTGCCCGTTTCTTCGGGGAAAAAATTCACACATTCCCTGAACTTCGGTTCAAAAACCCCGGTGAAGGTGAATGGCGTCCTGTTCGAAGGGACCGCGGCGTCCGTCACCGGGAACAATTGGGAGCTTTCCTCAATCCCATCGGAAACAAAAAACGTGTGGGTGGTTTCCCTGCCCGTCGATCAGAAATATCAAATCACGGGCGCAGGTAAATCCCTTGTCGAGAATATGGTCACGTCACGGAACAAGGCGGAGGGACTGAGGGTTGAATTGTCCGGATTGGAACCGAGCCGGAACTACCGCCTTTTCTTTTTCAACATCGGTTCGGATTACAAATCCACGAAACGGGTCAGCACCGTCACGGCAAGCGATGAGCCGGACAATGCGCAACCCCTCGACCTGAACCCAAAGAATGTCGATGCAGGCAGCGGCTACCTGTGGGCGTATTCCTACAAGGCCCCGAAATCCGGAACTCTGGTCGTCGACTTCGCACAAGAGGATGGAGACGTTTCCCGGCCTCGCTTCTTCGCCCTCGCAAACCTGGCCGAATAACAAGCCCCGCTCCAACCCTCGCGGGCATCTTTCCAACCGAACGTCTGCTCGGTTTCATCCACTGAGGAGAAAGCCTGAGCGCAGGTGATTTCGCTGTAACCGCGCCAGCCGTGGGAAACGGGTAAAAAATCACGCATTCCCTGAACTTCGGTTCAAAAAAACCGGTAAAGATGAATGGCGTCCTGTTCGAAGGGACCGCCGCGTCCGTCACCGGGAACAATTGGGAGCTTTCATCGATTCCCTCGGAAACAAAAAACGTGTGTGTGGTTTCCCTGCCCGCCGCTCTGGGTGAAGGTGACGGTGAAGGCTGTCGAGTTCCCGGAGGAAATCGCCGGGCCTGACAGCGCGCACCCGGAAGGATGTGGTTTTCACTCCCCCATTTTTCATGCGTTTGCTCTGACCAGCGGGATTGTGTTTGATCGGAATCCGACAAAAGCCTTGAATTTGGCCTGCCATGATCATCGTCCTCCGTCCGCACACCCCGAAAGCAGCGATTGACGAAGTCATCGCCGAAGTCTCGAAGCTCGGCTATGAGCCGGCTCCGATTTTCGGCGTCACCCAGACGGTCATCGCCGCGATCGGCGACGAGCGCACCCACCAGAACCTCGAATCGCTCACGGCCCTGCCGCAGGTGGAAAGCGTTCTCCGCGTCCAGAAACGCTACAAGCTGGCAAGCCGGGAGTCCCACCCGGAGGATACGGTTGTGGATGTGGACGGCGTGAAAATCGGCGGCGGCCACTTTGTGCTGATGGCGGGTCCGTGTTCGGTCGAGAGCGAGGAGCAGCTTCTTTCCACCGCACGATCCGTCAAGGCAGCCGGGGCGACGATTCTTCGCGGAGGTGCCTACAAACCCCGCACCTCGCCCTACGAATTCCAGGGACTCGGAAAGGAAGGGCTCCGCCTCCTCGAACTCGCCCGCAAAGAAACCGGGCTGAAAATCATCACGGAAGTCCTCAGCGAGCGCGATGTTGAGCATGTCGCCGCCTCGGCGGACATCCTCCAGATCGGCGCCCGTAACGCGCAGAATTTCCAGCTCCTCATCGAGTGCGCCAGATCCGGCAAGCCCATTCTCCTCAAGCGCGGTATGAGCGAAAAAATCGAGGAATGGCTCCTGGCCGCCGAATACATCCTTGCGCACGGAAATCCAAATGTCCTCCTCTGCGAGCGAGGCATCCGCACGTTCGAGACATATACCCGCAACACGCTCGATCTCGCCGCGGTCGCGGTCGCAAAAAAAGAATCCCACCTGCCGGTGATCGTGGATCCGAGCCAGGGATGCGGGCGCGCGGATCTCGTCCTCGCCCTCTGCTGCGGCGCGGTCGCCCTGAAAGCCGACGGACTCCTCGTGGAGGTGCATCCGAATCCCGCCGAGGCCATGAGCGACGGACAGCAACAGGTCGACTTCGCGGCATTCAAGGAACTGTCAGAGATGATCCGGCCGTTCCTTGCGGCCACCGGGCGGGCCGGATGGTGATTCGATTTTTCGATGGAATCGGAGCGTCAGCGGAGAAAGATTGTCGCGAGGACAACCTGAAAGGTGAGCGCGGCGAATCAATTAACGGAATTTACAGAATGTGTTGTCAGCGGGCAGAATCATGAACACTTTTGTTAATTCTTTAAATTCTGTCTAAAAGTTCCACAACCATGTCAAAGCTTCCCACCATTATCTACACCAGGACCGACGAAGCGCCAGCCCTGGCCACATACTCCCTGCTGCCGATCGTCCAGGCCTTCACCAAACATGCGGGCGTTTCGGTGGAAACCCGCGACATCTCGCTCGCCGGCCGGATCCTCGCCAATTTCCCGGAATCGCTCACCGAGGATCAAAAAATCGGCGACGCTCTGGCCGAACTCGGCGCCCTGACTCTCCTGCCCGAGGCAAACATCATTAAGCTGCCGAACATCAGCGCATCCGTCCCGCAGCTCAAGGCCGCCATCGCAGAGCTTCAGAAAAAGGGCTGCAAGCTTCCCGATTTCCCCGAAGCCCCGAAAACCGAAGAGGAAAAGGCCATCAAGGCCCGCTACGGAAAAGTCATGGGCAGCGCGGTGAACCCCGTCCTGCGCGAGGGCAATTCCGACCGGCGTGCCCCGAAAGCCGTGAAGGAATACGCCCGCAAGCATCCTCATTCGATGGGTGCATGGTCTCCCGATTCCAAGACCAGCGTCGCCACGATGGGAGAGCGCGACTTTTTCTCGAATGAGAAATCCGTGACCGTGCCGGAAGCGACGGATGTCCGGATCGAGTTCCAGGCCGCCGACGGGAGCGTCACCGTGCTGAAGGATAAAACCCCGCTCAAGGCCGGCGAGATTTTCGACGGGACATTCTTGAGCAAAAAGGCGCTGGTCGCATTCCTCGAAAAGGAGATCGCACGGGCGAAATCCGACGGGGTCCTTTTTTCGCTCCACATGAAGGCGACAATGATGAAGGTCTCAGACCCGGTCATCTTCGGCCATGCGGTGAAGGTCTTCTTCAAGGACCTCATCGCCAAACATGCCGGCGTCATCAAGGAACTCGGCGTCGACTTCAACAACGGCTTCGGAGATTTCGTCGCAAAAATCCAGAGCCTTTCCGCCGACAAGAAGGCGGAAATCGAGGCGGATATCCATGCCGCCTATAAAGCCCGGCCTGCCATAGCCATGGTGAACTCCGACAAGGGGATCACCAACCTGCACGTCCCGAGCGACATCATCGTGGATGCCTCGATGCCCGCCATGATCCGCACCTCGGGACAGATGTGGAACGCTGCGGGCAAACAACAGGACACGCTCGCCGTCATCCCCGACAGTTCCTATGCAGGCGTTTACCAGACCACGATCGACTTCTGCAAAAAGAACGGCGCACTCGACCCGCGCACGATGGGCAGCGTGCCGAATGTCGGGCTCATGGCCCAGGCAGCCGAGGAATACGGATCGCACAACAAAACCTTCGAAATTCCTGCCGATGGAATCGTCCGCGTGGTGGACGGTTCCGGCAACGTGCTGATAGAACACCAAGTCGAGGAAGGCGATATCTGGCGGGCCTGCCAGGCCAAGGACGCCGCCATCCGCGACTGGGTGAAGCTGGCTGTCAACCGCGCCCGCGCCACGAACACCCCGGCCGTTTTCTGGCTCGACGAAAAACGCGCTCACGACGCCCAGATCATCGCCAAGGTGAAAACGTATCTGGCCGATCACGACACATCGGGCCTCGATATCCGGATCCTCCCTCCCGCGGAGGCCTGCCGGTTCAGCCTGGATCGGATCAAGGACGGCAAGGACACGATCTCGGTCACCGGCAACGTCCTTCGCGACTACCTCACCGACCTCTTCCCGATTCTCGAGCTCGGCACGAGCGCCAAGATGCTCTCCGTCGTCCCGCTCATGAACGGCGGCGGCATGTTCGAGACCGGCGCGGGCGGCTCAGCCCCGAAGCACGTCCAGCAATTTGTCGCGGAAAACTACCTGCGCTGGGACTCGCTCGGCGAATTTCTCGCCCTTGCGGTCTCGCTCGAACATCTGAGCGAAGCCTTCAAGAACCCGAAGGCCAAGGTCCTCGCAGAGACGCTCGACGAGGCGACCGGAAAATTCCTCGACACCAACAAGTCGCCCGCGCGCAAGGTCGGCGGCATCGACAACCGGGGGAGCCATTTCTATCTCGCCATGTATTGGGCCCAGGCGCTAGCCGCGCAGGACAAGGATGCCGAACTGAAACGCATCTTCACCCCGATCGCGGAAAAACTCACCGCGAACGAGCAGAAGATCTCGGATGAACTCCTCGCCGTTCAGGGCAAGCCGGTTGACATCGGCGGCTACTACCAACCCGACGACAAGCTCGCCTCCGCCGCGATGCGCCCGAGCGCGACATTCAACACAATCCTAGCCGGGCTATGATTTGAGCCCGCGGACCCCTCGGTTCCTCACACCGCGGGATGGGAATAAAAAGTCGGGCACCTCGGCGATGTGCCCCTACCGAATTTTGTGGTAGGGACGGATCGCCGAGCCGGCCGTTGATTCCACCCGGTTCGGTGTCAAATTGGTATCAGAGATCCACGCCGTAGCGGCGGTAGGCGTTGCGGATCTGCTTCGTCAGCTCGTCGGTAGTCCTTCCGTTGAGGAGGATTTCGAGGGTTGATTTTTCGAACTCCGCACGATTTTCCGGAGAGGCGAGGATATCGGGCCGTTGTGGACGCGCCGCTTTTCCAGATTCGCCGGACTTTTGTTTGAAGGCTTTTCTCTCGCTCTTGAAATCCTCGATCTGCTGGCGGGCCCTGGCGATCGTCCTCATGTATTTCACAAACAAGGCCCCGTCGCCCTTGCCGTCCATGTGCATGAAGTAATTCACTAGGAGAAAGGCGGTGAAATACATCCGGTGCGATGCCTCCGGCGTTTTTTCAAGCGTCGCATTCCACTCCTCGGGCGTGATTTCGAACATCTTGTCGATCGGGTAAGGGTTGGGGACGCCTCCCTTCCGGGTTTTCATCGAATTGACGTAGTCCTTGAGCCCGGTCTTGGCAGCCGAAACTCGAAACATACCGAGCCGCAAGGGAAGGCTGTTGGTGTATTCCGCCGTCCCCTCTGTAATCCAGGGGGGAAGGAGGTTGAGAGAGGAGTGCATCATTTGATGCGTCAATTCGTGGACAAGCGTGTCCGAGTTGTAATCGGAAGCCTTCGTGTAGCTCTTCCCGAGAGGTTTGATTCCGAGGTTTTCAAACGGGATGATGAACATCTTGCGGGCTCCGGAGTAAAAGCCCCCGCTGTTTTTCGGCCCGCCCTGCTCTTCGTAGTGCACCTTGGAACGGACCAGAAGCGCGCGGAATCGGTCGCCTTCCTCCGGTTCGGGCACGATCCCCCACGGCAGGGCCTTCACGAGTTCGTAGGTGGCCTCGAAGTTTCTGGCCACGTCGCGGAGCAGAGCCTGGGTGAGCTTACCCTCGCAGGTGAATTCAAAATTCTGCGTGCGGTAGACGAATTTTGATTCCTTCTCATCCTCGCTGATGACTTCCACCTGGATCTTGCTGATGTCCACGCCCGCGGAGTCCGGCATCACGACCGGCTGCTTTTCCTGCCACTCGGCCAGATAAGAGGCATCCGCTTCGCCAAGGCTCTCCGAGGGAACGCTTTTGCGCTGCCCGTTCGGAAACCTGAGAACGACGGTCCTCCCGTCAAACGTGTCCAAGGCGGCGGAGACATTCCCATCCGTAAGCGCCCATTCCCTGGGCGGATTCACCGGCGGAAGCTGGGCGCCAGACGGAAGCGCGGTACAGAAAACGAGCGCAGCCGCTGACAAGATGCGGAAGGCCCGTGTTGGATGAGGAAGAATTTTCATGGCGCAGATTTGACCAGCCTTTCATCGCGTGGAAATCAGGCGGCCGCCCGTCCGGGCTGAGTCAAGATCCGCCGGTAGAGTGCCTCATGCTGCTTCGCGGAGGCAGCCCACGAGTAATCGGCCGACCTTGCGGCCAGGGACAGTGCGGGAATATCTCCTGCTCCGGCTGCGCGGCCGATGGCGTCTCCGAGCGCGGAGACGGTATTCCGGTAGAAGACAAATCCATTTCCGGAGCCTGTGACCGGGTCGAAATCCTGGACAAACTGCCGGAGGCCGGGGCAATAGGCGGCCACGGGAACGAGACCGTTTCGGAGCGCCAGCATCAGCAGTTCTCCCCCCGGCTCCACCGGACCAGGCAGAAGGAGAAAATCCGACCCGGAGAGCGCGAGGTGAAAGAGCCCGGCATCGACCGATGTGATATTGGAAAAGCGTCCCGCGTGACGGCGCACGGCGATGCCGAGGGCGGTGCGAACATCGGCATCGACGGGGCCGAGCAGGAGCACCCGGACATCCTCCGCCGGGAGCCGGTCCAGCACCTCAAGCAGGATGGCCATCCCCGCACCGCGCGTCGCCGAAGAATCGCAGAGGAAAACCCGGCCATCAGGGTTCAGACCGACGGATGAGAGAAGCTCTTTGCGGGCGCTGGATTTTTCCTCCGGAGGGAAGACCGGCCAGTCGGATTCCTTCAGCCCGTCGGGAATGCCCTCCAGTTTCCAGCTCTGCTCGCGAAGGACGCTCTCCAGGCCGCAGCCGAATTCCGGCGTCTGCATCTCGGCGACATACCGTCGGCTCGGAAGAACCACCGCGTCGGCAAAAAGAATCCCCGCCTTCAGGCAGTTCATGCTGCCGAAAAACTCAAGACCTCGGGCGGAAAAATACTCGCCGGGAAGGTTGGTGAGCGCGAAGTCGTAACTCCAGAAATTTCCCTGATATTCGAGGCTGTGCGGCGTAAGGACCGTCGCGGCGGGCAGTCGCTGGTCCTTCACGAAAACCGGCAGGAGGGCGGTCTGCCATCCGTGAACGTGGACGACATCCGGCGAGAGCCGCCGGGCGAGTTCGACCACGCATTTTGTGAAAAAAATGAAGCGCGCCGAGTTGTCCTGGTAATCGCGGTCGTCCGCACCGTAGAGCCCGCTGCGGTCGAAAAATTCGTCGCGCGAGACGAAGAGGACCCGCGCG
>Ga0163199_1001371_pt1 | contig 15227 bp, 17 predicted proteins | sample PL_2010_150m_FD_113537 | JGI IMG/M metagenome (GOLD analysis project Ga0163199, IMG submission 113537) | Freshwater microbial communities from Powell Lake, British Columbia, Canada to study Microbial Dark Matter (Phase II) - PL_2010_150m | ecosystem: Environmental > Aquatic > Freshwater > Lake ... | reverse complement strand
GGCCGACCAGCCTTTGAACCAACACCAGCCGAGCGCAAGCAGGTCGAGGCCTTGTCAGGCTACGGCTTGCCCATCGACCAGATCGGCGCATTGGTGCGCGATGGCATCCACGTCGACACGCTGCGCGCACACTTCGGTCCCGAATTGCTGTCCGGCAAAGCCAAGGCTAACGGTCAGGTAGGGAAAACACTATTCCAGAAAGCAATGGGCGGCGACACTACAGCCATGATCTGGTGGAGCAAGACACAGATGCGTTGGTCAGAGGTGCAGGTGCATGAAGTGCATCAGATGCCATTCCCTACATCAATCGATGAGTTCGTTTAATTGCTCACACCAACTCAACGAGCCTTCGCGATAAGCCGCGAACCATTCCCGGCATTCGTTGGTGGGTTCGGGTGCGGCAAGACGGCTGCCGCCATTGCAAGGGCAATGGCGTTAAAGGTGACTTGCCGCCAAGAGGATATTGCTTACTATCTGCCAACATATCCACTGGTGGAGGACATTGCCTATCGACGCTTCCCAGAGCTTTGCGAAAGGAAGGGGTGGGCTTATAAATTAAATCGTGCCACAGCATCTATATCGTTTCCAGACGCAGGGCGTATCGTGTTCAGGACTATGGAGAATCCAGAAAGAATCGTCGGGTACGAGGTGGCGCATTCGATCCTTGATGAGTTGGACACATTGCCAACAGAAAAGGCGCGGCACGTCTGGAACAGGGTCATCGCAAGAAATCGTCAGAAGTGCGGCATAGCGAATACGATAGCGGTAGCGACCACGCCCGAAGGCTTCCGGTTTGTTTATGAACGGTGGGTAAAGAACAAAGCGCCAGGGTATAAATTGTTTCGTGCTAAGACAATGGACAACGCGGCGAATCTGCCAGATGGTTACATTGACAACCTACGCAACAGCTACCCATCAGCGCTATTAAGCGCCTATTTAGACGGCGAGTTCGTCAATTTAACGTTTGGAAGCGTTTATCACGAATTCGACCGTGCGCTAAACGGCACAACAGCGACGATCAGCATGGGCGAACCCTTGCATATTGGTATGGACTTCAACGTGGCGAACATGGCGGCAGTTGTTTGGGTGGTGCGAGATGGTACGCCTTATGCGGTGGATGAGATTACTGGCGCGTTCGATACTCCCGCCATCATAAGAATCATTGCAAGTCGCTATGCCGGGCATTCGATTATGGTTTATCCTGATGCGTCTGGTGGCGGTAGATCGACTAACAACGCAAGCCATTCTGATCTGGCTTTGCTTCGATCAGCCGGTCTAAGGGTGTTCTGTTATGCCTCTAATCCGCCAGTACGTGATAGGATTACGTCAACAAACTCATTGATATTGTCGGCATACAGGCGTAAATTGTTTGTGAATGGTGATAAATGTCCGGTTTTGACAGAGGCGTTTGAGAAACAGGCGTACAATAAATCTGGCGAACCTGACAAAACATCCGGCTTCGACCATATTATTGATGCCGCAACTTATTTTGTCGTGTATCGGTATCCGGCAAGGGTCAACCGCGCAGAAGGGAATGTATGGACACTGTAAGATTCAAGCGGGACGCGAGGCTCGCGTCGATGGTAGCCGATTGGGAGTTCTTCGAGAACACCTACAACGGCGGCACTATGTATGCCAAAGCAAATCTAATTCGACACGAACGAGAGCCGGATATTGCGTTCTCCAGACGGCTAAAAGAGGCGTGTGTCATCAACTACTGTGCGCCGGTGGTTGATCTATACAACTTTTATCTATACCGCACCGATCCTATGCGAGACCTTGGCTCGTTAAGCGATTCGCCTTTGATGCAGAGATTTGTGGATGATGCTGACTTCATGGGCAACAGGTATCAAGATGTCATCCGTGCGATCAGCGAAAGAGGTTCGATTTATGGAATCTTTGGTGTCGTTGTTGACAAACCGCAAGGTGTCACTGAATCAATGGGCGAAGAACTGGCAAACGATATTCGCCCGTATGTGGCCACATACGCACCAGAAAACATTTGGTGCATGGACTACGAGAGGGTAAATGGTGGGCGACCCAAGCTCGTGAAGTTGATCCTAGAGGAAGACTCGAACCGGCTGCGCGTATGGACTGTGGATTCTGTGCTTGTTTATGGTCGCGTTGCTGGCACGATAGACGAATACGAACTAGAGCAGGAAATCATCAATCCGTTGGGCATAATCCCCTTCGTCCTGCATACAAATCGTATGGCACTTGATCCGATGTGCGCTGCGTCTGACATCGCAGACTTAGCGCACATCCAAAGATCGGTATTCAACAACGATTCGAAAATGCTTGAAGCGATGGGTCGTGCCGCCTTCCCGATGATGGAAATCCCTGATGGGTCGTTGCCAATGCCGTCCGGCAATCAGTTCTCCGGTGAGATCAGGAATCAAGAGATCGTTGTTGGCTCAGGAAATGCGCTTATAAGATCGTCAGGAGATTCGGTCGGGCATCGCTATATTGAGCCGTCCATGGTGGGGGCGAGCCGGTATCTTGAGATTCGTAAGGCCATGCTTGATGACTTCTCGATCATCGCGCGGACACAACACGCCAACGCACAAAAGACCGTGGCAACTTCTGGCGTTGCGCTGGAGATTGAGTTCCAGCAACTGAATGGATTATTGTCTAGCAAGGCTGCGTGTATGGAGCGGACGGAAGTCAGGTTGCTACAACTTGTAGCCAACTGGCTTGGCACTGAATTTAATGGGTCTATCAAGTATAACGACTCGTTCGGCGTTAAGGACTTGTCTGCTGACATCGACACGGCGATTAAGTCGCTATCTGTTATCACCAGTCCGACATACAAAGCTGAGATTGCCAAACAACTTGCGACACGTATTCTGGATGATGATACAGAGCGGGCGGTGTTCGACTTAATCGGACTTGAGCTAACAACTCCATCAACGATAGAGTTATTGACGGCGGCATAATGGCAACCAATGTCCAGTTGCCAGACCTTTCTAAACTTAAAGCGGCCTCCACGCCCGACAAAGAATTGCTGACTAAAATCGGCTTCAAAGCTATAGAATTAGTCGAAAATCGGACGGGTAAAGGCAAAGATGTTGATGGGAAAATGTTCGCGCCATACTCTAAAAAGTATGAAGCCTATCGGGTAAAGAAGGGTCGCCAAAAGACCGTGAATCTTGAATTCACCGGGCAGATGCTGTCGAACATGACAAATAATGTTGAAGGTAATACGGCGGTCGTTCTGTTCCCAGAAGCCAAGAATGATCTAAAGGCGCGGGTGCATCATACCGGGGAAGGCAAGCAACCGAAGCGAGCGTTCTTTGCGCTAAACGATGAGGATATGAATAAGATCGTTACCATCCTTGGCGACCATGTAAAGGCGAAACTTGGATAATCTTGACCGCAATGCTAAGCTGTTGGAAAACGCGCTCAATAAGGTGAACCGTAAGATTGCGGCACTGGCGGCATCGTTGCGCGTGGATGATAATGGGGCGCTGCTGACTGACCAGGCGGAACTAACCAAAGCCATGAATATGCGGGTTGAGATTGCCGCGATATTTGCTAAAGAATTTGATGGTGTGACAAATAAAGTCCTTAAATCGTTCATCACCGCAGCCAAGGACGCGAACAAAGAGCTGTCGGCAGCCATTGGGGTTAAGTCTACGTTCGGGCGGGCTGACGCGGCTATCGTTAGTGCTATGATGACAGATACCGGGATGGAGATCACCTCCGCTTCGCTGTTGGCTCAATCGCAAATTAGCCAGGCCTTATATGTAAGCGTTATTGCCGGCGGCAAGCAAGAGGACTTAATCCAGCAGGTGGGTCAGTACCTAATCGGGCAGACAGACAAGCGTGGAAATCCAATGCTTTCACATGTGGACACGATTGTCCGAACAAGATACATGGAGACAGACGCAATCGTCACGCAGAAGAAAGCGGCTGATGTTGGTGTTACTAAGTTTCGCTACACTGGCGGGACGGTCAAAGACTCCCGCGAATGGTGTGTGAATCACGTTGGTAAAGTTTTCACCCGAGAAGAAATCGCGGCATGGGAAAGGGAGTCTTGGGCAGGTAAAAAGCCAGGCGATCCATTTGTAGTGCGGGGTGGGTGGAACTGCATCCACCGCTTTAGAGCTGTTGTTGACGATGTAGAATAAGCAAAAACCGAAGTTTAACTTATGAGGAATAAATGATGTCCACTCTGGAAGAGTTGCAATCTGAGATCGAGAAACTGAAAAGCGAGGCGGCGGCACATCGCAAGGGCAAAGCTGAGGAGCGCGAGAAAGCCGAAACATTACAGAAGCGACTTGATGAAATCTCGGCGACCGGCAAGAAAGCAGAGGAAGAAAAGATGCTTGCTGAAAACCGTCACGAAGAATTGTTCAAACGGCGCGAGGCTGAATTGACGGGGTCTCTCGAAAAATCAAAAGCCAACGGTACGGCTTGGCAAAAACGCTTCGAGCAACTCGCTATCGACGGGCAAATCATTAGCGCGGCGGCGAAGTACAACGCCCATGAGCCTAGCATTATCGCTAAACTCGTCCGGGATTCAATCGCTCTCGATGAGCAAGGCGGCGTATTCGTTCGCGCTGGAGAAGGTGTTGCCATGACGGATAAAGGCGAAAGGCTCACGGTCGAGTCTTATGTGCAGAATTATATGCACTCCAATCCTTATCTAGTGAAGTCAACAGGATCAGGGTCGGGTTCTACCGGCGGCAAGGGTACGGATAACAAGCAATCTATTTCCCGTTCCGAATTCGATCAAAAACCGCCAGCGGATCAATCTTCATTTATTCGTGGTGGCGGGGTATTGACAGAATAGAATTTTCTGCTATTGTGAGTCCAAATCCCGTAAGGGTAGGGGCGATTGGAAGCCGGTAAACTCCTAGGGTGGGCGAGATGCCTACGACATAGAATGTCGTTTATCTCTCAATCTCTAGGAGTCAATCATGGCATCTGCTAACACTTTAACCAATCTCATCCCCGACTTTTACCAGTCGCTCGACACTGTTTCGCGTGAGCTTACAGGCTTTATCCCGTCCGTCATGCTTGATGCGAGCGCGTCCCGTGCTGCTGTCGGCCAAACCGTTCGGAGCTTCGTTGCCCCGGCGTCCACCGCTGCTGACATCACCGCCGCATCTTATGCGCCGGATACTGGCGGCCAAACGATTGCAACCACCTCGCTGTCTATCGCAAAAGCCCGCGCAGTTCCTGTTCAATGGACTGGCGAGGAGCAGGCATCCATCTCTGGCGGCCACGGCTTCGGCAAAGTGTTCCAGAATCAAATCTCCCAAGCCATGCGTACCTTGGTCAACGAGATTGAGACTGACTTGGCCGCATTGCACATCCACGCATCCCGCGCTTATGGCACGGCTGGCACCACCCCGTTCGCATCGAGCTTGATTGATCCGGCAAATGTCCGCAAGATCCTCTCGGACAACGGCGCACCGATTGGCGACATGCAGTTGGTTATTAACACCACCGCAGGCGCTTCGATGCGTACTTTGGCTCAGTTGACCAAGGCAAACGAGGGCGGTTCTGATGCTCTGTTGCGTCAAGGCGAGTTGCTGAACATTCATGGTATGAGCGTTCGCGAAAGCGCTCAAGTTGCAACCAACACCGCAGGCACTGGCGCAAGCTACCTGTCGAACGGTGCGCTTGCAGTTGGCGCAACCTCCGTTGCTGTTGATGCCGGCACTGGCACCGTGCTTGCTGGCGACATCGTTACCTTCGCCGGTGACACCAACAAGTATGTCGTGGTAACCGCTCTTACCGGCGGCTCGTTTGTTCTCGCTGCGCCTGGTCTGCATAAGGCTCTGGCGGACAATGTGGCAATTACTGTTGTTGCCGCTGCTGCCCGTAACATGGCGTTTGACCGCAATGCAATCGTTCTGCTGGCTCGCGCCCCGATGGTGCCTGCCGAGGGCGATCAAGCGACTGATGCAACAATCGTCACCGATCCGCGCTCAGGTCTGTCGTTTGAAATCCGTATGTACAAAGGCTATCGCCAAGTTCATTACGAGGTTGCAATGGCTTGGGGTGTCTCCTGTGTTAAACCCGCTCATGTAGCCTTGCTGTTGGGCTAATAGTGGTTGATGCCTATTTGAAAGAGTGGGCATCGGCGACTAAGAGAGGGTAAGCCATGTCTATCGCGACCAACGCCGATCTACTTAAATTCCGTGCAGACATTCTGGAGCATGGCGTTTCGTTGTGGTCTTCGCAGTTGACGATGGCCGAGGCCGATGTTCTTGAGCTGATCAAGACGGAGTGGTTCGTTGAGGCGGCAAAAGGCGTTTATGGATACGGGCTTGGCATGAGTGACTACCAGACCATTATCAACTCATACGACCAAGCCAAGCTAAACACCGTTCTGCTGGTCAACATTATCTGCTATCGAGCGATGGCTTGGTATATCTACCCATCGCTCACCAGAGATACCGATGATGGCAATGATGCGTTCAGCCGCAGGGCAGAGCGTTACAAGGCGTTCTATGATGGGGAGTGGGAGCGGGTCAAGAAGATGGAGCTGTACGACTTTTCCGGCGACTCCGTTTTCTCCGCTTTCGACCGCGCCAACACGCACAGAACAGTGATGGTCGTCCGTGCGTGAATCTGTTATGTTAGCCCTTTCGTCTTTAATCAACACGTCTGGCTCGGTTCGATCTGTGCGGCGTGATTCCAGTCTCGATCTTTTGTCATCGCAAGACTTCCCTTGCGTGGTATTGACCGATAACGGCGGCGAAAAGATTGACTACAAGACGGGCGACATGGCTGATGTCTATTCGACAATTGATCTTGAATTGTTAGTCCAAGCCGGTGTTAATCAATCGAAGGCATTAAACGCCTTGGACCTGGCTGTTAAGACAGTCATCGCATCTAATCCAACGCTTACCGGAACTGTCGCACGGGTAACAATCCTACCGCAGTCTGGTGGCGATACGCAGGGGGCTGATAATGTCGCATCTCGTAAGCGGCAAGTCAGTATTTTTTACGAAGCAAGCGTCACCGGAGGGTTATGATGACAAAACCAGAGCAAGAAACTGTACCAATCGTTCCGGTAACGCCGGCTAAGACTGACACAACCGGCACTGTGCCGAAGTAAGGGGAAATCATGGCAACTATTTACGACAAACTTGTACTAGTCAAAATCGAATCGACCAAGGGTACAGACCCAACGCCTGCCGCCGCCACTGATGCGGTGCGAGTGAAGTCTGTAAGCGTCACGCTGTCCGCAGGGACTATTGACCGGCAAGTCGTTAAGGCAACGATGGGCAACCTCCCGCACTTGATCGGCAAGAAAACGCTACAGGCAGAGATCACGCTAGAGTTGCGCGGTTCGGGTACTGCTGGCACGGCTCCTGAAGCCTCTCCGCTGTTCAAATCCTGCCGCCTAAGTGAGACGGTCGTATCGGCTACCTCCGTGACTTATGCGCCTACCAGCTCGGCTGCGTCAGAGGAGTCCTGCACGATCTATGTCTATCAAGACGGGCTACTGTGGAAGCTAATTGGTGCGGTCGGTACGATGAAGATTGACGCTACAATCGACGGCGCGAATACCGTGACCTTCACGATGCAATCGAAGTACACCGCACCGACTACTACCACGATGGCGACTGGCGCATCCTTCGATTCGTCTCAGCCTGTCGTTATGTCCTCCACGGATGTAATTAGTGACGGATCTATTGTTAAGGTTGGCAAATTCGGTCTCGATCTTGGTAACGATGTTCAGCACCATTTCACAACGGGTCTTGATGAGTTTGCGGTGTCGAATCGCAATCCGTCCATGAACTTCACGAAAGATTCGATCTCGACCATTGCAGAATGGACTGCGTTGGTGGCTGGCACTAATGCCGCACTTTCCGCTGCATTCGGTGCTACGGCTGGCAACATCGCCACGATCACCGCTCCGGTGGGGAAACGTAAGAGCGTTGCTATTGGAGACCGTGGTGAGCGTCATACGCTTGATGTGACCTATAGTTTGTACGAATCTGGCAGCGACGATCAATTCGCCATCGCCTTCACCTAAAGGGTCAAAATGAAATTGCTAAAAGGTCAGGTTTCGACCGTTGAAAAGGACGGGATCAAGCTCACGGTCAAGGTTATCGACACGGCTACGCAGGCTATCATCAGCGATCTAAGTGTCGGGGCTGGTATCGAGGCGCGGATCAAGATGATTAGCTACATTCTCAAAAACATCATCGAATCCGTTGAAGTAAACGGAGAGCAGTTTGACCCAAAAGATATTGCTACGAAGGCTGACATTTCCGATACCGAGACGCTGAATACGGTCTTGAATATCGGTGGCATGGCAATGTCTTCCGTATTTCCGAGTGGTGACGAAGAAAAAAAGTAAGCGCGGCGGCGGCGGCATGGTGGATAGGTAAGGCGTGCAACAAATGCCCACTTAAACACCAAGCACCTACCGCGTGCAAGAAAGTTCAGGAGTGGGTTGACGGGCATATAACAGAGTGTCCGGTGCAGTGGATCAATGAGTTTTCGCAGGTGTTTATCGCGGCGAACCATGCAGAGAAAGGCACGTTACCTCACGCGGGGGGATGGGCGGATCAACCCGCCAAGCTGATGCGGTTTGTCGATATTGTCATGGCTGAAAGGGTTTCTAGATGACCGAGAAAATGAAAATCATCATCGAGGTAGATGGAAATCAAGCCAAGGCAACGATCGACGGCGTAACTAAAGACTTCAAATCACTTGGTGACGAAGCCAAGAAGTCTGGTGATGCCGCCGGGGATTCATTCCTATTGATGGCTGGTAAGATGCGTGTCGGTGTGCTTGCTATAGCCGCCACTATGTATCAGATGTCAAAGTTTGTGACAGACACGATCAACGCAGGAGACGCGATCCAAGATATGTCGAACCGCACGGGCATATCTGCGTCAACGCTAAAAGGATTTGAGCTTATTGCCAAACAATCTGGCGCGTCTCTTGAAGAACTTGGCGTAGGTCTAAGATTCCTGTCAAGGTATATCGGCGATGCTGATCTCGGTAATAAGAAGTTCGAGGCGAACCTTAAACTTCTTGGCATAACAGCGAAAGACCCGATACAGGCGTTCTACCAATTATCGGATGCGGTAAAACGGATCGAAGACCCGAGCCAAAGGGCGGCTATCCTTTCTGATCTGCTGGGTAAGTCGTATCAGACACTTGTTCCGTTGATGAGTGAGGGCGGACGTAAAATAGCCGGTATAGTCGAGCAACAAAAACGGCTCAACCCTGAATTTGACGCTTTCGCTAAACGCGCTGATCTGGTCAACGATAGACTGGCTGCTCTTGCGGCGAATTGGGATAGGGTAAAGATTTACGCAACAGATGCCATGTTTGCGATGATGCCGAAAAGCTGGACAACGAGCGTTGCAGATCAGATGCGGCAGGATATTAAGCGTCTGGAGTTCGAGTTAAAACGGGCAGGTAAAGCTCCTCCTATCGTGGCTATGATGTACGGCACGAAAGAGGAAATTGCCGCCGAATTAGCCGTGCTGCGTAAGGAACTGGCGAAGATAGATGAATCAGAAAAACCCGGCAAGCCGTTAAAAATCACCGCGCCAGAAGATGAAGCAAAAGCCAAAGATAAAGCGGAGGCGGCTAAACGCCTTGCCATAGCGGTAAATGACGAGAAGAACAAGTGGACGACTATCGCGCAAGCGATCAAGGACTCAACATTGGAAGGTGAGGCTGCGCTAACCGCCAAGTACTCAGCAGACTATAATGCGATGGCCATGGCGCGGAATCGGTTCGAGGAAACGCACGAGTTAAGCCTTGATAAAATAAAGGCGATTGACGCGAAATTTGACGTGGCAAAGCTCCAGCTTGGCGAGACATACGAACTAAACATGAATAAACTCCACGCTGACGCATATCTAAAAAGCGTTGAAGCCGAAGATGAGCGTATGGGCGGGCAATGGGATAAAGAAAACGCCAACATAAACGCCCGGATAGAACTCCAACAGAAACTCGTTGATATGCAGTCGGCAACGGCGCAGGCTGGGTTATCTTTGCAAGCCGAGAATATCTCCGCATCGTCCGGCATGGAATTGGCAAGTATCGAGGCAGACAAAGCCATAAAAGAAGCGCAAGGTATTTGGACGCTTGACCGTGAGCTTGCATTCCAACAACGCAAAGCCGAGATTAAAACTGAGGCTGTTACTAGCTCAGGGGTTGTAAAGGCTGACCTCGCTACGATTGAGTACGATCAAGACATCCTGCAATTCGATAGAGACCTTGAAAAACTGCGGATTAATGGTGAAATCACCGCCGAGGCTCAGAAGGCTATCGACGATGCAAAAATCCTTCGCAAACAAGAGTATTACGCAACGCTTAACGCGCTCGGCGATGCCGTGGCGACACAGGAAATCAGCTCAGGTCTAGAGGTTAAGTCCGCGAAAATAGCGCAACAGGGCGATCTGACAAAAGCCGTAAACGCTTTTAAGATGGGTGAATACTCAACTTCGTTGATGATGGGCGCGAAGATGCTTGAGGGTCAAGCTAAAAATAGCAAGGCGGCATTTGAGGCTAATAAGATTCTAACGCTTTCATCTGCCGCAATAAAACTCCCGTCAATGGTTATCAACGCTTACAACGATGGACTAGAAGCGGGAGGACCTTTAGGCCCTGTTGTTGGCGCGGCGTATGCGGCAGTGGCTTTGGGCATCGGCTTGGCAAATATATCTGCTATCCAATCCGCGCAGTTCGGCGGTGGCGCAGGGGCAGCACCGTCAGCAGGCGGGACGGCAGGAACGCCAGCCTCAGCATTGCCGGGGGTATCCACGCCAACCGCGCCAACTACCCCTGCCGCCGCCGCACCGACATTGAATATCATAGTGAACGCGCCGGCAGGCTTGGTTGACCCTGTAGTGGCGCAACAATTGGCTGACAGCCTAGCCCCTCATTTAAGCGATTCATTCCGGCGCGGATTTAACACCACGGTGATAACATGACAACAGACGCGCCTATCATTGCCTACGACAATCTTCTGGTTGGAGCGACATATACACTTAATGCCGGTACGGAGCAGACGGCATCACCAATAAGCGATGCGGCTACGCTTGACTTAACGCGCCCGGCATTACCAAAAACTAACGCATCCGGTGTGGTCGAGATTGAATATCAAGTCAACATAACCGTGCCTACGGTGTTCATTATGGGTGCGGCAAGACACGATAATACTGCCGGGTATAAAACAAGTTATGGGACATTCGCGGTGCATTACTGGAATGGTTCGGCATGGGTGACGCTAATTACTGCGGAACTCTCGGCGGTGAACGTATCCACCATATACAAACTAGCTGCACACATTCCTGTTGCAGTTGACAGCAAATACAAATACAGGCTTACATATTCTGATCTTACCCCAAACTCCACCATCTCTATCCCCGAGTTATTCCTCGGATCGTGTATTGAGATGCCGTTTCTTGATTTTGGATATGACGAATACAACGATGTGCTGAAGGGCAATAAGTTCACCTCATTGTCCGGTCGTACCTATATGGTGGCGCATTATCGCAGGCTAGAAGCAAGACCCTCATGGAGTACAGTCCCGAGAAGCTATGACCAGTATTCTCAAGTATTTCGTGAGGAAGTCATCGAGCAAGCCAAGCCGTTCTGGTGGTCATGGCAACCAGACACTTCGCCAAATGCCACATACATGGTGCAGAGCAATGTTGACCATGTGGAATATCCGATCCTCTCCGTAGTTCACCGCAGCCTTAAATTGGACTTGGTGGAGGCTTTGTGAGAAGTGTAAATAGCGAAATCTCCCGTGTTGCCGCATTAACAACGGCGCAGACTCCATGCGCCTTCATCGACGTGTATGCGACCTTGGCGGCTCGTGGCGTGATTGACTCGTCAGGGCAGTGGATTGGTGCGGCAGACCCGATGGTGGGTAGCGACTCCAATATGTCGTTCACTCGCGTTCAGGGTTCTGCGACACTATCAGAAGGTGCAGCCGTTGCGGTTGTTACTACCGGCACGGCTCAAACACCATCTACGATAAGTATGACCGGCTATACAACAGCCAATTACACCTCAAACTCAGCCTGGTGGCGCGATACCATTTACACATTGCTTGGCTATGACCAAGAAATACTGACGCAAGTAAGTAATAATGCATTCGGCTTTATTGCTCTGGCGACAATGCTTGCTGATAGTGTTGTTATTAAGGCAAGTTATTCATCCGTTGGTGTTGGTGCGCGGAATTGCTACGCTTATCTGGCAGATAGTACGGGTGTGCAGATTGGCAAGCGCATTGACTTCACGCCGTCCACCTCCATCACAACGCATACATTAACAGGCTTTCAAGCATCTCTTACAAAGAGCCGGACATACTACCTAATCGTTGGATACGATGCTTTTAGCGTTACTGACTTGGCTAAATATGGCATTCCGAGTGGTCGTTATGACCAGTCATTCACTCTCAATATCTACGCCGTAAATGGATTGACTGGAGTGTGGTATATCCCGACAGGCACAGGTATCGGTTTCTCTATGGGTGGCTATGAGGGATACACCACATCTGGTTCGCTTGTCAGACAGATTGATCTTGGGGTGTTACCGACAACTGACGGTATTGTGTCGTTTATTGATGTAGTGCCGTCAGGGACTGTGCAAACAGTCACGCTGTATTACACTGATAACGCGGCACATATAACGCATACCACGCTAACAAGCTGGACACTTCACGGCATTGTGTCATCTGGCGGCGTTATTGGAACGCATCGTTATTGGAGAGCCAAGGTTGATATGACATCTACTGCTGCCCATGATGAAGCACCATCCATCGCTAAGATAGACCTGAGTTACAAAGACACCCCAGTTACGCTTGGCACGCACAAAGAAGTATTAGAGACTGAAAACAGTGGCTATTCGCTGCCATTTGTGTTGCCCCTCGTGCCGGGTAGAAGTACATATGAAAGACTGGTGATCGGCTCTCAAAGCATCGAGTCAATATCAACCAAGTCAGCGCAGATGAATCCGAAGCTCACAACATCTATGATCGGAAAGTTCACCGCAAAACTGATGCCTGATTCGATTGTGGTTGATATGATGTCGAAGAAACTTCGCGGGAAGTTGGCGGAGGTTAGGGTCGGGTTTGTCATCAATAACAAGCACGTTACCGATAGATTCTACAGCGGCATCGTTTCGGATATATCTTGGAGCGGTAGCTCGTATACCTTAACGATCACCGACGATCTGGATATTGTGGATGTTCAGATTCCACGGGAGAAGGCTGGGTTAGCTTGGTCAGCATCTACAACATACGCTGTAGGCGATATTGTTGTCTATGGGACGGCATCATGGGAAAGCAATGTGGCGGGGAACATAGGCATTACACCCGGAACTGATCCTGCAAAATGGATTAACAACGGAACGGTATGGGCAAGCATCACTTATGCAGCAACCCATCTTGCTGACATTTGCAGGGATATTCTTATCAACCATGTAAACATCCAGTCTCAACGGATAGATTTCTCATCCATTGATGCTGTGAAGTTGCTATACCCATCCATGATCGGGTCATCGCGGGTTATCACAAAACCCGTAAACGCGCTGGAGGCGCTATCAGAGCTTGCGTGGTTGCTTGGGTCTCAATGGGTGATGCGTGATGGTAAATTGGCGCTCATCCCAGAGCCAACAGGGACAGCCGTTGGTACGATTACTGACATTGACATCGTCAATGTGAACTACCGCAGAGGATGGAGCGATCTTAAAAACGAGTGCTTAATAATGTCTGGGTATTCCGGTGACGGTGAAGGGCAGGAACAATTCTTGCAGTCTTATGTATATGCCAGCACCACCTCCATTAGCGACTATGAGATGGTCGGGCTTGAAGTGTTTAACGACAAATGGGGCGTTTCAGAGGCTCAACTAATCGCCCGTGCTGAACGCTATGTTACTCGCTGGCAGAATGGTCGCCGTGTGGTGACTTTTGATGCCTCCATGAGGTTGATCCGTTTCGAGCCGGGGGATATAGTCACATTCAAGAGTAAAGCCATGCCTCCGAACGATACCGGCGATGTTAAGTGTATAGTAGTCGGGCAAGACATAGACTGGCTCAACCAGAAAATGAAATTCACATTGATGGAAGTGTAATATGGCTATTATAGATTTTGTTACCAAGCAAAGTACAGGCACACCGATCAGCGGTACTGAGCTGAACGCATATGTACTCCAGCTAGACAATGGCGTTATTAAGACTGGTGGCGGGGTGTCAATCACTGCCTATGCGCCGATAGCAAGCCCAGCATTAACCGGCACACCAACCGCGCCAACAGCGGAAGCAGGCACAAGCACAACGCAACTGGCGACAACTGAATTCGCCACAAACGCGGTGGGAGTTGCGATTGGGGTTGGGCAAACATGGCAGGATGTTACCGCGAGCAGAGCGCTGGACACGACCTACACAAACGCAACAACAAAGCCAATTTTTGTTATTGTTACACATGGGTATGTCAACGGGTCAAACCCGTCCCATAATGCTGCAACGGTCAACGACGTTCTTGTGGCAATAAGGGGTGCGGATGACCACTTTTTGAGAGGGGCGTTTTGCTCGTTTATTGTACCGGCACAGCAGACATATATTGTTCATTCCGGCGGGGTTCACACGATGCTCAAATGGGCTGAATTGAGGTAAACATGCCACACTACTTACACGAAGAAGTCCTTTATTGGTTTGACTCCGCAGAAGATGCGTTGACCTATCAGCCGGAGGCAATCGCCGTAATCGATAGCGATGCCGCTGACTGGCTTCGATCCAAAACACCGCAGCCAACATATTCGGCGATGCGCAGGACAGCGTATCCATCCGTGGGCGATCAACTGGGCGCTTTGATTAAAGGCGGCGAGGAATTGATCGCGATGCAGGCAATTGTCCAAGCAGTCAAAGACAAGTACCCGAAAGGCTGATATGCACTACCTAGTCAAAAACGACACCGGCCCGCAAATCAAATTCACTCTCACGGATGATGTCTCGGGCGACCCTATAAACATCACTGGCGGCTCTGTGTTGATGCACTTCCGACAGATAGACACCACGACCATATTGTTCACTCGCACCGCCTATATCAACCCCGGCGATGCGCTGAACGGTATTTGCTATATTCAGTGGAACGCCAGCGACCTTGATCGAGCGGCAGGTATGTACGAGGCCGAAGTCGAAGTGACGACGTCATCGGGGTTGCGGCAGACCGTTTACGAAACCCTGACATTCACTATGCGGGATCAATTTACATGACCATTAAGAT
>Ga0163199_1001370_pt1 | contig 15230 bp, 13 predicted proteins | sample PL_2010_150m_FD_113537 | JGI IMG/M metagenome (GOLD analysis project Ga0163199, IMG submission 113537) | Freshwater microbial communities from Powell Lake, British Columbia, Canada to study Microbial Dark Matter (Phase II) - PL_2010_150m | ecosystem: Environmental > Aquatic > Freshwater > Lake ... | reverse complement strand
GCCTACGACCGCGCCTGGCGCCTGCCGCTGTGGGACGATTACCAGGAACAGTTGAAGAGCCCGTTCGCCGATATGGCCAACATCGGCGGGCGCCCCGCCGGCACCATCACGGCCGCTTGTTTCTTGTCCCGCTTCGCAAAGAAGTACCACTGGGCCCACCTCGACGTCGCCGGAACCGCCTGGAAATCCGGCGAGAAGAAGGGCTCCACAGGCCGCCCCGTGCCGCTGCTCACGCATTTCCTGCTCGCGCGCAGCGGGCTCCAGGTCGAATAGCGGGCCGCAAGCAAGGCATGACCAAGGTGCTCTTCTGCCACGGCGCGCCAGACCGCTTGCAGGCCGCGGCGGTGTGGCTGATGCTTTACAGTCAGCACCCAGATCCCTCCGGCACTGCGGCGCCGACGCTGGTCTATGCGCCGGAGGCGGAAATGGCTGAGCGCATCGACCGCCTGCTTTGGACACAGCCCGCGACCGGTTTCCTTCCGCATTGCCGTGCCGACTCGCCCCTCGCCGGCGAGACGCCGGTGCTGATCACGGGCAACCTGGACGGCATTCCACATCACGACAGGCTCCTCAACCTCAGCAACGACCTTCCGCCCGGCTTTGGCCGCTTCGAAAACCTGGTGGAAGTCATCAGTGAGGATGACGCGGTGCGCCTGCCGGCTCGCGCGCGCGTCAAGTTCTATCGGGACCGCGGCTACGAAATCCAGTTCCGTGACCTGAACAGGGAACCATTGTGAGCGACAACCTCCTCGACCAGGCGGATGCGCTCATGCGCCGGCGCAGTTTTGTCGCGGGAGCAAAGTCCGGGCAAGCTGAATCCGACGGCAGCAACCGGGTCACTGACGAAAGCGCCATGGAGGACGTGCCGGTGCTTACCGACGTCGTTGGCGACGTCGGTGGCGACGACTCCAGTGCGGGACCAGCGGTCACCCCCGCGGACGAAGGTGGCGCCCTGGATTTGCAGTCCGGCGCCGCGTTGGCATTCGAACAGGAACTGCGCAAGCGCCTCGATCAATTGCTGATCGAGCGCCAGGGCTTGCTCGCCCGTGAAGTAGAAACCTGGCTGGACGAACAGATGCCGCAATTGGTGATTCGGGCGATGGACGGCATCACTGATCACCTGGTATCCCTGCTTTCCAACCGTGCCAAAGACGAATTGCTGCCACGGCTCGAAGCCGCGCTCAAGCCGCTCGACGTGAGCGAGAACGACGCCGAGAGCGCCGAATAGGCCTGCCGCTCCGGTATAATTCGCGGCCACCTTTGCGCGAATCTTCACCCCGATCGATGGAACTCTCCAAGAGCTTCGAGCCCGCTGCAATCGAACGTCGCTGGTATGAACACTGGGAAGGGCACGGCTATTTCCAGGCCGGCCTCGACCTCGCCAAGCCGCCGGAGCAGGCCTACTGCATACTCCTGCCGCCGCCCAACGTTACCGGCACGTTGCACATGGGCCACGGCTTCCAGCAGACCCTGATGGACGCGCTGATCCGCTACCATCGCATGCGCGGCTGGAACACGCTCTGGCAACCGGGCACAGACCACGCCGGGATCGCCACGCAGATCGTCGTAGAGCGACAACTCGACGAGCAAGGAGTCTCCCGTCACGACCTCGGACGTGACAAGTTTGTGGAGAAAGTCTGGGAATGGAAGGAGTACTCGGGCTCGACCATCTCCCGCCAAATGAGGCGCCTCGGCACCTCGCCGGACTGGTCGCGGGAACGCTTCACCATGGACGAGGGTCTGTCCAAGACCGTCACGGAAAGCTTTGTCCGGCTTTACAACGAAGGCCTGATCTATCGCGGCAAGCGCCTGGTGAACTGGGATCCACAGCTGCTCACTGCAGTATCCGACCTGGAGGTCGTGCAGGAGGAGGAAGACGGATTCATGTGGCTTATCCGTTATCCGCTCACCGATGGCTCAGGAAGCCTGGTGGTGGCCACCACCCGGCCGGAAACCATGCTTGGCGACGTTGCCGTTGCGGTTCATCCCGAGGACGAAAGGTACGTCGGCCTGATCGGCAAGTCGCTCCATCTACCGTTGACCGGCAGGGAAATACCGGTAGTCGGCGACTCCTACGTCGACAAGGAATTCGGTACTGGTTGCGTCAAGATTACCCCTGCCCACGATTTCAACGATTGGCACGTCGGGCATCGACACCAGTTGGCGCCCATATCGATCTTCACGGTCAATGCGCGAATCAACGAATTTGGCCCGGTGAAATATCGCGGGATGGACCGCTACGAGGCACGCGCGGCGATCGTTGCCGATCTCGAAGCACAAGGGTTGCTCGAAACGGTTAAGCCTCACAAGCTGACGGTGCCGCGGGGCGATCGCACGCATGCGGCCATCGAGCCGATGCTGACCGACCAATGGTTTGTCGCCATGAGCAAACCCGGGCCTGACGGCCAGTCGATCACGGAGAAGGCTTTGCAGTGCGTGGCCTCGGGCGACATCCGGTTCGTGCCCGAAAACTGGACCAACACATACAACCAATGGCTCAACAACATCCAGGACTGGTGCATTTCGCGCCAACTCTGGTGGGGCCATCAGATACCGGCATGGCATACCGATGACGGGCGATTCTACGTTGCCCACGACGAGGCCGAGGCGTATCGACTCGCCGCCCAGGATGGCTATAGCGGCGGCATGTTCCGCGACCCTGACGTCCTCGATACCTGGTACTCCTCGGCCCTGTGGCCGTTCTCCACCCTCGACTGGACGGCCGAATTTCCGGCAACATCCAATGACGCGCTCGACCTTTACCTGCCCTCCTCCGTTCTGATTACGGGCTTCGACATTATCTTCTTCTGGGTCGCGCGGATGGTGATAATGACCAAGCACCTCACCGGCAAGATACCTTTTCGCGAAGTTTTCGTCACAGGCCTGATCCGCGATGCCGAGGGCCAGAAGATGTCGAAGTCCAAGGGCAACGTCCTCGATCCGATCGACTTGATCGATGGCATCGGCGTCGACGCCCTGGTGGAAAAGCGCACTTCGGGCCTGATGAATCCAAAGCAGGCCGCACAGATCGAGAAGCGCACGCGCCGGGAATTTGTCAATGGCATACCCGCCTTCGGCACCGATGCGCTGCGCTTCACTTTTGCCAGCCTGGCCTCACCGGGCCGGGACATCAAGTTCGACCTGAACCGCTGCGAGGGCTACCGCAATTTCTGCAACAAGCTGTGGAATGCGACCCGCTTCGTCTTGATGAATTGTGCGGAACAGGACGTCGGCCTCGATGACGACTCGCCTCTTGAGTATTCCTTCGCCGATCGATGGATCGTCAGTCGCCTGCAGCGCGCCGAAGCCGAGGTCGCAACGTATTTTGCCGAATACCGCTTTGATCTCGTCGCCCGCACGGTGTACGAGCTCATCTGGGACGAGTATTGCGACTGGTACCTCGAACTTGCGAAAGTCCAGTTGCAGCAGCCGCCCTCGCCCGCGTCAGAGGCCCGTCAGCGGGCCACCCGCCGCACCCTGGTGCGCGTCCTTGAGGCCATGCTGCGCCTCGCCCACCCGTTGGTACCGTTCATCACGGAAGAGCTCTGGCAATCCGTCAAGACCCTCGCCGGCAAGGCCGGCGATAGCGTGATGCTGCAGCCTTATCCGGTGGCGCGGCCGGAAAGACTGGACACGCCGGCGGAGGCGCGGATGAACGTGCTGAAGGACATGATCAATGCCTGCAGGAGCCTGCGCGGCGAGATGAACCTGTCGCCCGCCCTGAAAGTACCCCTGATCGCTGCGGGCGACGCGGCCAGCGTCGAGGCGTTCGCGCCTTACCTGAAGGCGCTGGCGCGCCTCGAAAGCGTAACTGCCGCCGGGACCGAACTACCGGAAAGCGACGCCCCCGTCCAGAACGTCGGCGATTTCCGCCTGATGCTGAAGATCGAGATCGACGTGGGCGCCGAACGCGAGCGCCTGGCGAAAGAGATCGGCCGTGTCGAAACGGAGATCGGCAAGTCGCAGAACAAGCTGGCGATGCCGAGTTTCCTCGACCGCGCACCGCCGCAGATCGTGGCCCAGGAGCGGGAGCGCCTGGCGACCTTCGGCACCCTGGCGGGCCAGTTGCGCCAGCAGTTGGCGCGCCTGGGGTGATGCGCCCGCCGCGGTTGTCGCGGGAGTTGCGCCCTGATCCGGGCGGCTACCGTCTTTGAAAAAATGGGTGCTATAATTGGTAGTTGATCGGGGCAGAATTCGATCAAACAAAATTTTCCTTCTCTCCTCCTCATCGAAAAGGCACTCCTAAAATGAACAAGTCGATCCTCGTTGCAGCTTTGGTCGCTCTGGCAGTTACTGCCTGCGGCAAGAAAGAAGAAGCCAAACCCGCGCCGGCTCCGGCCCCGGCTGCTGCTCCCGCTCCGGCCCCGGCTGCCGCTCCTGCTGCCGCCCCGGCTGACGCCGCGAAGCCTGCCGACGCTGCCGCCGCTCCGGCTGCCGGCGCTGCGCCTGCTGCCGCCCCTGCCGCCGCCCCGGCGCCGGCTCCGGCTGCTGAGCCGAAGAAGTAATCGGTCTCAGGCAAAAAAAAGGCCAGCCTTCGGGCTGGCTTTTTTGTTTCCATCGCTGCCGCCTCAGACGATTTCACGCCAGGAGAAACCCGCTTCCTGGGTCGCCACGCCAATCCATTCCGCATCGCACCCCAGCGCCCCTGCCAGGGCTGCCCGGGCCAGTTCCGGCGTATTGTTCTGGAGACTCAGGTGGGCGGCGACGAGATGCTTCAATCGGGTGCGATCGATTGCGCAAAGCAGGCCCGAGGTGGCCTGATTGTCGAGGTGTCCGAAGCGCCCTCCGATGCGCTGTTTCAAGGCCCTCGGATAGGTTCCGTTGGCGAGCATGTCGGCGTCGTGGTTGCATTCGAGCACCAGCGCGTCGCATCCGTCCAGCATGGCGACAATATGTGGCGTGATGCTGCCTGTATCGGTGAGCACGCCAAGCCTTGCGTTTCCGTCGGAGAACACGAACTGCACCGGTTCCCGCGCGTCATGCGGCACGGGAAACGGACGGACTTCCAGTTCGCCGATAACGAATGGGCGATTGCTGTCGACCATCACCAGCCGCGGCAATTCGCCTCGATCCGGGGGCATCCCCGCCAAGGTGCCGTGGGTGATATATACCTCCAGGTCACCGCCTCTTGCAGCCTTGAAGACTCCGGCGCTATGGTCGCTGTGTTCGTGGGTGACCAGAATTGCGTCGAAATCGCCGATGGCCAGACCAAGGCGTGCCAGGCGCGCCGCCAGTTCGCGCAATCCGAAGCCGCAGTCGAGCAGCACCCGTGTCGCCGCCGTTCCGCCAATCGACCGGCAACCGGCCTCGATGACCATGGCATTGCCGCTGCTACCGCTGCCGAGCGATGCGAAGCGCAATCCGCTCACACCCGTTCAGGAATCAAGGCAAAGCCGAAGCGCGTCGTTCCAGTCGGGCAGCCGGATCGAAACGTCCTCGGCCAGTCTGTCGCAGGCCAGCCTGGAGTTGCGGGGACGCTGCGCCGGCAATGGGTAGTCATGCGTCGGGATGGCGGTGAGCGCCGGTTCGCGACTACGAAGATTTCGCGAGAGCGCCAGGATCGCCTCGCTAAAGCCATGCCACGAGGTGTGGCCGGCGCACGCCAGGTGGTAGAGCCCTTCCGGTGGTCGCGGCCGCGCCAGCGCCAACGCTGTCGCCTCCGCAATCAGACGGCTCCAGGTCGGGGCACCGAACTGATCGGCGACGACCCGCAATTCCTCGCGCTCCTGTGCCAGGCGCAGCATCGTGCGCAGGAAATTCTTGCCGTGCAGTCCATAGATCCAGCTAACGCGGAAGATCAGATGGCGACAGCCGCTCGCCCGAATCGCCTGTTCCCCCGCCAACTTGCTGCGCCCGTAGGCGTTGAGCGGCGCCGCGGCGTCGTCTTCGGTGTATGGGCCATCCTTGCTGCCATCGAACACATAATCGGTCGAGTAATGGACCAGGTGGGCTCCCAGCCTGAGAGCTTCCTCGCCCATCACGCCCGGCGCCAGCCCGTTGACCCGCATGGCCTTTTCGATCTCGGTTTCCGCCTGATCGACGGCGGTATAGCCGGCGGCATTGACGATGAATTCCGGCCTTGCGGCCCGAATCGCGGCCCGGATGGCGTCCGGATCGGCAAGGTCGAGCTTGCGTCGGTCGAGTACGACCACGTCGCCGAGAGGTGCCAGCGTTCGTTGGAGTTCCCAGCCCACCTGCCCGGTCCCGCCGGTGAGCAGGATTCGTTTCACGGATAGACCTCGGCAACGCGCAAGGTCGCGCCGGAGCAGTCCTTCGCCGCCAACAGGGGCTCGCCTTCGATCGGCCAGGGAATCGCCAGCTCCGGGTCGTTCCACAGCAGGCACCGCTCGTGTTCGGGATACCAATAGTCGGTGGTCTTGTAAAGGAACTCCGCGAACTCCGAGGTTACGCAAAAACCATGGGCGAACCCGGGGGGTATCCACATCATCGTCTTGTTGTCGGCAGAAAGCGCGTGTCCAACCCAGCGCCCGAAGGTCGGCGAAGACCGACGCAGGTCGACCGCGACATCGAAAACCTCCCCGGCAATCACGCGCACCAGTTTTCCCTGGGGGTGGACGATCTGGTAATGCAGTCCGCGCAACACGCTCCGCGCAGAACGCGAATGGTTGTCCTGGACGAACTCGGCATCCAGATTCAGCTTCGCCAGCCCGCGCCGGTTGTAGCTCTCGAAAAAGAAGCCGCGCGCGTCTCCGAAGACCTTCGGTTGAATCAGCAGCACGCCAGGCAGGGCCGTCGGGATCGCCTGCATCAGGAATAGACCTTGTCTCTGAGCAACCCGAGCAGATACTGTCCGTAGCCGTTCTTCGCCAGCGGCCGGGCGAGGCGTTCGAGCTGTTCCGAATCGATCCAGCCCAGGCGCCAGGCGATTTCCTCGGGGCAGGCGACTTTGAGGCCCTGGCGCTTCTCGATGGTGCCAATAAACTGGGACGCCTCGAGCAAGGATTCGTGCGTGCCGGTGTCGAGCCATGCCATGCCGCGCCCCATGATCTCGACATGCAACTGGCGGTTCTTCAGGTAGTGCCGGTTGACGTCGGTGATCTCCAGCTCGCCGCGCGGCGAAGGCTTCATGCCGGCGGCGATGTCGAGCACTTGATTGTCATAGAAGTACAAACCGGTGACGGCGTAGCGGGACTTGGGCTGTGGCGGCTTCTCCTCGATGCCGATGGCCCGGCCGCCGGCGTCGAACTCCACGACGCCGTAACGTTCCGGGTCAGTCACCGCGTAGGCGAACACCGTGGCGCCTTCGGTGGACGCGCTGGCGGCCTGGAGCTGGGTTGCAAAGTCGTGCCCGTAAAATACGTTGTCTCCCAGGACCAGCGCCGACGGCGCATTGCCGACAAACCCCCGGCCGATGATGAAGGCCTGCGCCAGGCCGTCCGGCGACGGTTGCACGGCATAGCGCAGGTTTACGCCCCACTGGCTGCCGTCGCCAAGGAGTTGCTCGAAGCGCGGCGTATCCTGCGGTGTCGAAATCAGCAGGATGTCGCGCATCCCCGACAGCATCAGGGTGCTGATCGGATAGTAGATCATGGGCTTGTCGTAGATCGGCAGCAGCTGCTTCGAGACGGCCAGCGTCACCGGATGCAGCCTGGTTCCCGCGCCGCCGGCAAGCACGATGCCTTTGCGATTGGTCATGCCGCGTCCCTGTCTGAATAGTTTTGTTTCACCCAGTGGCGATACTCCCCGCTCACCACGTGGTCGATCCAGTCGGCGTTGGCGAGGTACCAGGCCACGGTCTTGCGCAAGCCGGTCTCGAAGCTTTCGCGCGGTGCCCAGCCCAGTTCGCGTCCGATCTTGCCGGCGTCGATGGCGTAGCGACGGTCGTGCCCGGGCCGGTCCGCAACGAAGCTCTTCAACTCCCCATAGCGGCGCCCGTCACCACGCGGCTTCAGCTCGTCGAGCAAAGCGCAAAGCGTATCGACCACTTCCATGTTGGTCTTCTCGTTGTGGCCGCCGATGTTGTAGGTTTCGCCCGGCAAGCCCTGCTCGAAAACCGTCCAGAGCGCGCGCACGTGGTCGTCGACATAGAGCCAGTCGCGCACGTTGTCGCCTTTTCCGTAGATCGGCAAAGGCTTGCCGCGCAATGCGTTAAGTATCATCAGCGGGATCAGCTTTTCCGGAAACTGATACGGCCCGTAGTTGTTGGAACAATTGGTGACCAGTATCGGCAAGCCATAGGTATGCCGCCAGGCGCGCACCAGGTGATCTGACGAAGCCTTGGAAGCCGAATAGGGCGAGTTCGGGCTGTATGGGGTTGCTTCAGTGAACAATCCGTCTGCCCCAAGGCTGCCGTATACCTCGTCGGTAGACACGTGGTGGAAGCGGAACCCGTTCCGGTCGTTCGCCGTCAAACTCGTCCAGTAGGCGCGAGTCGCTTCGAGCAGGGTATAGGTGCCGACGATGTTGGTCTCTATGAAATCGGCCGGGCCATGGATGGAGCGGTCTACGTGAGATTCAGCAGCGAGATGGATCACCCCGGCAGGAAGGTACTCGGCGAACAAGCGATCCAGCGCGGCACGGTCGCAGACATCGGTCTTCGAAAACACGTGACGCGGGTCGCTCATCACCTGCGACAGCGATTCGAGGTTACCGGCATACGTGAGCTTGTCGATATTGACGATCCGCCAGCCGCTCTCGCCACTCAGCAAGCGAACCAGGGCCGAGCCGATGAAACCGGCGCCGCCGGTCACGAACAGGGTACGCACGCTCATGCCGGCACCACCCGGTTCTTTCCGGAGCGCTTGGCCAGATACATCGCCGCGTCGGCCCGTTTCAGTGCCACGTCGGCCGGCTCGTCGTGGCCCTTTTCGGCAACGCCGGCACTGAACGTAATCAAGAGCTTCTCATTCTTGTTCAGGAAGAACTTGCGGGTCAGTTCGCGCTGCACCCGGGTGATGGTCTGGACCGCCTCGTTGAGCGTCGTCTCCGGCAGCAGGATGACGAACTCCTCACCGCCGTAGCGCGCCAGGGAGTCCTGGGGCCGGATGGTCTCGCGCGTGACCTGGGCCAGATGGACCAGCGCGTCGTCACCGACGTGGTGGCCGTGGGTATCGTTGAGCTTTTTGAAATTATCGATGTCCAGCATGGCGATGCAAAGCGTGCCGCCATGCCGATTGGCATGCGCGACCTCGCGACCCAGGACCTCGTCCATGCCCTTGCGATTAAGCGCGCCGGTCAGCGCATCATGGCGCACCATTTCGCTTGCCTGTTCGAGCTCGCCCTGCAGGCGGCTGACTTCCTTCTCGGATTCGTCAACTCGCTGGCGCATCTCCTTCAGTTCGTCGCGCGAGCGCTGCGCGTTGAGCTGGATCACCCGGGTCTCGCGCATTACCTCATCGAGCACGTCGGACAGCTGGGCGATGTCGCCGGCCTTGCCGATCTTCTCGACGCAGCGCTCGATCTTGTCGTGGTAGCCGCTCGTCGACTCGGAAAAATCCGCGAGCCGGTCGACAAAGGTGGCGAGCATGGCCTTGAGGCGGTCCTGCGCCTCGCTCAAGTGTTTCTTGAGATTGCTCTGCTTGTAGATCACCTCCTTCATGCGCCGTTCCACATCGTCGAGCTGACGCAGGTTGAGCGGCTGGTTGAAGAGCTCCAGCACCAATGCGATCTGTCCGTGCAGCCACTGGTCGTCCAACGCCAGCTCGCTGATGTTCTCGATGATGAGTTGCAGCAGGTGCAGAAGTGCCGTCTTCAACTCCGCCTGGTCCTCGGTGACGAATTGCAGGCGATAGCTGAACTTCTTCATGCGCGTCGTAAACCCCGCAATCGCCTCAGCCGAATGCGCGGCACGAATCTCGGCCGCCAAGCGGGTGGCTTCCCTGGCAAGGTCCGGCGTATCGACCAACAGCATTTCGATGCTGTTTTCGAGCAACTGGGCGATCAATTCCTGCAACTCTCCGTCCAGTTGCGGCGCCTTGGCGCGGGCCGGGGCCGCCGTGCCTGCCGGCGCCGAGCCCGGCGCGATTGCCGCCTCGCCCGCCCCGGCGACCGCCCCTTCGGCGAGAACCGGTGCCACATCGGAGGTCTGCCCCTGCGACCACGAGCGGAGCAAGGACTGCATGCGCGTGAAGAGCAGCTCCGGCGTACTCGATGCCTGGATTACGTGTTCGATCGCCTCGCGCTTCTTCGCCGACGTGAGGCCCGCCTGGGTTCTCTCGAGCTGCAGGGACAGGTCACGAATCAGGGCCGACCAGTGAAGCGGTTCCGCAGCGCTGGAAGTCGAGAATGCCTGCAAGGCGGATTTCAACCCGGCCCAGCTCTTCTCGGTCACCGCTGATTCGATCTGGCGGGCAAAGCGCGCCTGCTCGGGAGTGCTGCGCGGCAGGTCCGCAGCCAGACTCTTGAGCGACTTCTCCGGGAAATTCTCGACAATCGCCGTGCCGGAGATTTCGTGATACAGCGCCAGGTAGTTGTCGGGCGTCGGCGGCGTGCGGTTCAGCGCCAGCTGGCGCAACACGTCGCGGGCGATTTCTGAAGGTTGGGTCGGTTTTGCCATGACTGGTCCGTCAACGCGGTCGGGTTGTAACGGCGATCGCCGTGCCCATATTATTCCACAAGCCTGTGCCGGAGTCCGTAGTGGATCAGTTCCGCGGTGGTTTCCAGCTTCATCTTGTCGATCAGGCGTTTGCGATATTCACTGACGGTCTTCACGCTGATGTTGAGTTCCTCGGCAATCAGCGTCAGCGTGCGGCCGGAGGCGATCAGGCAGAGTATCTGGTATTCGCGGTCCGACAGGGTTTCGTGCGGCAGGCGATCGTCGTTTTCGGCGATCACGTCGGCCAGCTTCATGGCCAGCGATGGGCTCACGTACTTGTGCCCGCTGGCCACCTGGCGGATCGCGGTCACGAGCAGCTCCGGGGCGCTTTGCTTGGTCAAGTACCCGGATGCGCCTGCCTTGAGGGCCCGCACCGCATACTGCTCCTCCGGATGCATGCTGAGAATCAGCACCGGCAGGCGGGGAAACTCCTTCTTCAGCATCTTCAGCGTATCGATGCCGTTGCGATTCGGCATCGATACGTCGAGCAGCACCACGTCCCAGTGCTGCTGGCGGGCCAGGCGCATGGCGTCCACGCCGTCGTCGGCCTCACCCGCGACCAGCAGATCGTCGGTTTCAGAAAGGATCTGCCGCAAGCCCTGCCGGACAATGGCGTGGTCATCGGCGATCAATACGTGGATCTTGTTCTCGGTCATGGTTTCAGAATAGGCTGCGCTGCGGTTCTTCTTCGGTTGCCAGGACGGCATTGATCTGGCCGGCATCGGGGACCCGCAGGACGATGTGGCTGCCCCCTTGTTCGGCGGGAAAGATGCTGAATTCGCCATTGAGGCTGCTGGCCCGCTCGCGGATTCCGCGTAGTCCGAAAGACTTGGGCTTGTTCATGTCCGCTTCTGATATCCCGCGGCCATTGTCGCGGATTTCCATGGCGATCCAGCCGTTTTCGCGGCGCAGTCGGACCACCACCAGCGAGGCATGCGCATGCTTGGCGACATTGGTCAGAGCCTCCTGCAGAATGCGGAACAACGCCAAAGAGGTCTTTTCGTCGAGTTCGATGCCCTCCTCGTCGCACTTTACCCGGCAGACGATCCCGGTGCGTTGGCTGAAATCCTCGGCCTGGCACTCGATCGCAGCCGGCAATCCGAACTCTTTCAGGATGCCGGGGCGCAGTTCCCGCGCCACGCGGCTGACCGTGTTCATCGCACGATCGACCAGTCCCTCGATGGAATGGGTCTTCTCGCGGAGCGTCCCGCCGGCGGCCTCGGCGGGCAGCTTACCGCCGAGCAAGGCCATCTCGATCTTGATTGCGACCAAGGTGCTGCCGAGCTCATCGTGAATGTCCCGCGCGATCCGCTCTCGCTCCTCTTCCTTGGCGCCTTCGAGGTGAAACGAAAGTTCTGAAAGCTGTTCGCGCGAACGCCGCAATTGCCCTTCAGTCTCCTTGCTGCGGGTGATGTCCGTAGCGATGCCCTGCCACTGTATGCCGCCGCCGTCGAGACGCTGCGGCGTCGAGCGCAGGTTGATCCATTTCGACTGTCCCTTGGAGCGGATGCAGCCCTCCCAATTGAGCGTGGTAAAGCAGGCGGCAGATTCCTCGAATGATTGCTGCAGGACCCGGCGATCGTTCGCGTCGATGGCCTCGAGGAAGCGCTGCGGTGACGCCAGCAGCTCGTGCTGCTTCAGACCGAACAGCTTGTAGCAGCCGTCGCTGACATAGACGAAACGCAGGCCTCCGTCGGCCTCGACCTGCAATTGGAAGACCATTCCGGGAAGGTTGGAAGCCAGGGCACGAAAGCGCGCCTCGCTTTCCTTCAGCATCTCCAGCGCAGCGCGGTGGTCGGCGCGCAGCCGCGCGTCGCTGACTTCGCGCTCGATGGCAGGCACCAGCCTTTCCAAACTACCGCGGGCGAAGCAGCCATGAGCCCCGGCGCGCATCGCCCGTGCTGCTGTCTTGTCGTCGATGGTGTCGGCAATGACGATGAACGGCAGGTCGAAATCCAGTTCCTGCATCAGCTTGAGCGCCGCCGGCGACGTCAGGCCGGGCAGGCGATGCCGGCACAGGATGGCGTCCCAGGCCTGGGCCTGTAGCGCCGCGCGCAAGGCTTCCGCACTGCGCACGCGCATCGACTGCGGCTCATGACCGGCCTCCCGAAAACACGCCAACAGCTTCGCCGAATCTTCCTCGACGGCGTCGACGAGGAGCAGGCGAAGCTGGGAATCCTTGTTTTTTGCGGCGGGGGACATGACCTGAGAGAGGCGTTCGTTAAGCCTGTAAAGTGTAGCGGAAAGTTCGGCCCGGCGGCTATAATTCGCCCCTTTGGAGTTTCGTCGCCGGCGTAGCTCAGTTGGTAGAGCAGCGCACTTGTAATGCGAAGGTCGGGAGTTCAATTCTTCTCGCCGGCACCAGTTCTCCCGCCGCCATGGCACGCCCCGGAACCCGCTGGTCTTGCCTTCAGCCCTCGCCGTCGTGCCGAACCGATCATGAAAGTGGAGACATGGCCAAGATTCTGATCATCTACTCGACCACCGACGGCCATACGCTGAAGATCTGCGAGCGGCTTCGGCAAGTGATCGAACGGCGTTCCCACAGCGTCTCGTTGTGCGACATCAAGGACGAGAAGGGCGCCGACCTTGCTGCCTGCGACAAGGTGGTGATCGGCGCCAGCATCCGCTACGGCAAGCACAGCCCGCTGGTCATCGATTTCATCAAGCGCAACGAACGGCTGCTCGACAGCAAGTCCAACGCATTCTTTTCGGTCAACGTGGTTGCGAGAAAGCCGGAGAAGAACCGGCCGGATACCAACCCATATCTCGTCAAATTCCTGCGCAAGATATCGTGGAAGCCCAAACAGCTGGCCGTGTTCGCCGGAAAAATCGATTTCCCGCGGTACGACCCCGTCGACCGCATGATGATCCGTTTCATCATGTGGCTCACCAACGGACCGACGCACCGCGACGCCGTCGTCGAATTTACCGACTGGCAGCAGGTCGAGTCGTTCGGAGTGACGATCGCCGAAATGTAGCATGTTGAATCGGCAGGCATTTGGCGGGCCGGCGGGTCGATTCCGCGGCCCCGTCAGGTCCACTCTTGTTGGCATCCTTCTGAGCTAGATCAACTCGCGGCCATGGCGACCAGCGTATCTTCCCGGACACGAGAATCTGGCGGGAGGTTGCGGCGAACAACGCTGGATCCGCTCCGCCCACCGAATCACGCGGCGAAAACCAGGAACCTCAGGGAGCGGACATGACACGCGCGGCAACAGCCCGGCCAGGAATGGCGGTCGGCATCGGGGCGTGGGCGGCAATGATCGGGGCGTTACTGGTCTTCATGGCCGGCACCCCCGCCCAGGCCGCCTACGGCGTCCTTTCGAAGGATGACAAGGCCTGCCTGCAGTGCCATAACAAGAAGCCATACGAGAAGACCAACTCAAAGGGGGACCCGGTTTCGTTGCATGTCAGCGACAAAAAGTTCTCCGAGTCCATCCATAACGAGAACGGCTGCACCGACTGCCACACCAATCTCGAAAAAGTCGACGTCAAGAAGCACGAGAAGTCCGACAACAAGGCCATCGGTACCCGCGCCTACTCGATTGCATCGGTCAAGGTCTGTGTCGATTGCCACAAGAAGAATGTCAAGCAATACGACGACAGCCTGCATGCATCGCTGGTGCGGGGAGGCGACGAGGAGGCGCCGATCTGTTCGGATTGCCACGATTCGCACTATGTCCGCGCGGAGTCGGCGATCGCGCCGATTGACGAAGTCCCTTGCGGCAACTGTCACTCCAAGATCGTCAAGGCGTATGCCGGGAGCGTCCACGGCCACGCTCGGACCAAGCAAGTGGAGGCGGGCAAGATTCCGAAAGACGACAAGAAGGCGCCAATCTGTTCGGACTGCCACAAATCCCATGCAATATTGGCGGCCGTCGCCCAGGGGCGCATCGCCAACACCTGTCTCAGTTGCCATAAGGGTGCGCTGCCGGCGCACAAGAAATGGCTACCGAACACCGAATTGCATTACGAGGCGATCTCGTGCTCTACCTGCCACGTCACGACGACAAAGCGACGCGTGGACCTTCGCCTCTACGACACGATCGCGAAGAAGGACGTCAGCGAGAAAACGGGTGTTCCGCTGTTCGAGAGTCGCGCCCGGGCCGCAGACACCCAGGGACTGGGTCTGGATGCGCTGGCGCTGCAAAGCCTGCTGACGGAGTTCAATCGCGACATCCCCCGCGGCGGCACTGTCCTGCGCGGACGCCTGGAGTTGAGTTCCGGGATAGAACTGCATCAGCTGACGGAAAAATCCAAGGCGATCAAGGACTGCAACACCTGCCACCGGGCCGGAACGGACGTGTTCCAGACCGTTACGGTCTCGATCGCCCGCCCCGACGGGCGATCGATCCGCCATGGCGCCCAGAGCGACGTCCTGACTTCCCCCGTCTCGGTAGATTCGGTCAAAGGCTTCTACGCCATCGGCGGCATGCGGATCAAGTTGCTGGATATGCTCTTCGCAATGGCACTGGTCGTCGGCGTAACGGTGCCGGTCGTGCATATGAGTTCGAATTGGCTGTTCCGCAGGTATCTGCGGAACCTCGAGAAGAAGAAGCCGGCGCCGCCGCCCCAGCCCTGAGGCTTGCAGTTCCACTCGCAACCATCCGGCACGAATCGACGCGCTGCAAGCGCAGGAGACACGAAAATGCAAAGAATCTACGTACACCCG
>Ga0163199_1001369_pt1 | contig 15240 bp, 14 predicted proteins | sample PL_2010_150m_FD_113537 | JGI IMG/M metagenome (GOLD analysis project Ga0163199, IMG submission 113537) | Freshwater microbial communities from Powell Lake, British Columbia, Canada to study Microbial Dark Matter (Phase II) - PL_2010_150m | ecosystem: Environmental > Aquatic > Freshwater > Lake ... | reverse complement strand
TTCAGCAAGACGAAGTAGCATGTCGGCAAGCTGAGTCGAGGCGAACCGCCCCGGTTGCGCCAGCAATAGTGGTCTGGTTCTGTTTGCCTAACGGCGACAGAATTGGACGCCTGCTTGGTGCCCAAAGCCGCCATAAGCCCACCAGATATCCAATGGCCCCTTAGCACCGCACTGCAGCCTTCCGTTTGCCGAGAAATTTCCAAGCCAAGCTCAGCAAAATCAAATCCCTCCGGCAAGTCTCCTCTAACAATTTGCAACGCACTTCGACAATGGCGCCATTGATTTCAACCAGTGGACTGCCAAATGTTCGAAATTGCCAATTGGGACCATGCCACCGAGAATGAATACGACTACCTTGTTGGCATGGCCATCCAGAACATCAAGTTCGGATCGGGGCGTATCACTCGTGTCTTCCGGCGGGGTGAAACCGCATACTTCAATGCGATCTTCGATGGCAGTCCATCGATGCGCGAATTCCTGATCGAACTGCTCGGGGGATGGAACAACTATTTCGCAGATGCAACAGAAGAAATGTGTCGTCGTCGCCTCGACTGGCCCAAGCGTAAAAAGGCCGCGAGCGAAGCCAAACACAAGGCGGAAATACGCGCCGTGCTGAAGGAGCGTCAGATCTCTTGTCTGCTTCATTTCACTCGTATCGAGAACCTCGCCTCCATTTTGCGCGAAGGCATCATCCCACGAAGCGATTTGGGCGATCGCGAGTTCATCGCCAATGATGGCCAGCGAGCGGACGGCTTTCCAGAGGCTTCCTGTTTGAGCATTGGCTTTCCGAACTACAAAATGCTCTACAAATACCAACAGCAGCGGATTGGCTCCAACTGGGCGGTCCTGCAAGTGTCGCCCGACATTCTTGCAGAGATGACTTGCTCGTACTATCAGACGAATGCGGCAGCTTTCGAGTCTCGAAGCAAAGCAGAAATCAACATCGCCGCGCTGCAAGGCGCCGGCGCTTTGCTCAACATGTTTGCCGAGCCGCTCAACGGCTTGCGCAATCTGCTGAAGCTTCCTTCGGACTATTCAACCGATCCCCAAGCGGAAGTCCTGGCGTTCGGACGCATTGATCCGAAGCACATCAAGGGCGTGGCCTTGCTCCGACCCGACCTGGAGGCTCGACAGATGCTCCGCGACTGCGCTCCCCTGATACAAGTCAAGAGTCCAAGTCCGTACTTTTACCAACGCCATGACCATGCCCATTGGGTTCGCAGGCGCTGGGGCGATGTCTGCATGGGAACGGTCCGGGCGCATAATGACCTCTCCGTGGAGTGTGTGTAATCATGGCGACTCGCCCCGTATTTCTTCCATCAGCCTCATGCCAGCCAATACGTGGCCAGAACACCAATTCTCCAGCGGGTGCAGTTGTGGCGATTGAATTTCATTGGCATGCGGGACTTGCCGTAAGCCAAAAGCAGAAATCCATCGCTTCCTTGCATTCTGCCGCGCGCGAGGCGCTAGGTATTGATCGGATTCTGGAGATCTCGAGCAAATCAACTGAGCCGCTCGGCGTAGCATTGTCGGCTTTCAATTTGAGACTCCGGTACGAGGATCGATCTGTACCGGTCGAGGGTGCCTTTCAGTCAAGCAAGGTCTTTGCGAGTGGCGGGCCGTATCTCGATCTCTTGAATGCAAGGCCGCGCGAAGCCAAGACCGATCCGCGCATCAAGACGTCTGGCCGGCTGACCGGGTTTCGCTTTCAGGATGTCGCGTGGCCGTTGGAACCTGTCACGCTGTTCTACGACTGGCTCTATCTTCGTGCGCTATCCGAAAATTCTGCGCTGGCTGAGGGTCTCGCTGACTACCAGGCGTTTACCGATATCGAATTCAATCCTGACAAATCGGTCAATTGCCAGGCGCACTCGGCAGCACTGTACGTGCGCCTGCTACACCAGGGGCGGCTGAAGACGGCTTTGTCGTCCCGCGACGCCTATTTGACTCTGCTGAAGGAATCCCCGGCCGAAGTTGCACAGATGGCGTTGTGCTGACACGCAAAGATCGCCGTCCCGTCAGCGCCGACTATTGCTTAGCTCCGGCACATCTCCTCTACTCCAAAGGCAGATCCGCACAGAATGCCGACACCCCAAACAACGGAGAGCGCCATGGCCGACTATGACGAGTACGATACCCACCACGATGAAGCGATGCGAGAGATTCTCGAAGAGACCATGGAGTATGCAGCCAACGTGCATCGAGCCGAGGAAGATGGCTGGTTTTACCCGGACGATGATGGTGAATCCCAGTAAACAGGAGCGTTGAGTGAACGACAGTCTCAAAACCGGCCAGCCAAATGGCGATGCCGGCGAAATGCCGCAGATGAATATCGAGGAGGTGCGCATGTTCGATATACCTGATGAACGCAGGGCGGCACTCGATCTGCTTATCGATCAGCAGTTCGACATTGACTCGATGTCGGGAATCAAGACGGCAAAGCGCGTATGGGCGAGATTTAAGGTCGATGCGCTTCAGTTTGTAGGCTGGACTCGGGAAAAGGACAGCATTGAATTTGTCAGGACCACCCCGAGAAAGGAGCTCGACTATCTGAACATTGCGTTCAGCAGCATATGGGCCGGTCTCTCTCCCGCCGGAAGAAAGGTGGCCGAAGACGATGAAATTTGGGCACAACGGCAAGCTGCGCAGCATGAAGCCGAACGCCTACGGTCAATAGGCGCTGTGGATTTCCTCATGGAAGACAGCAGCGGCTCCGCTAAGTGCCAGCTTGCATACATCCGGCTGGACGAGTGGCGAGCCGATCAGAATCCTGGCACGCTTCAGTGCGCCCGGCAGCTTTTTCAGGAAGCTGCGGACGCCGGAAACTTCGAGTCTCTTTTTTCGTTGGGCTACATCGCAGTGTTTCCGCCGGGCGCGAAGTATATGAGTCCTCCCCCCAGCCCGATTTACCTTGTTGCTGATGAGCGGTTACGTCGGGACTACATCGAGCGCGCCGCGACGGCTGGGTACAAAGAGGCAATCGACTTTCTCGATAGGGAGGGAGGCGATGATGTACCGGATGGGCTCGAGGAGTGGATCGACGCCGAACGGGAGCGTGCTGAGCAACCATACTGGCGGCAGCAGGAAATTCGAGAAGTACCTAACTACCGCGCCAAAGCTGCGAAAGGCGATTTGGACACAATCGTGCATCTTGCAGATTTGCTGATTAAAAGCGCCGACGATATTCGCCAACGTTGGCCAGCTGATTCAGAGATTGAAATCGCCAAACAATTTGGATTCGAGTCGAAGGAGGTCGATCCAATAGATGTGCAAACGGTGGCGGCCTACATGACCGAGGCGCGTGAATTATTGGACCAGGCGGAAAAGACTGGTGATCCTCGAGCGTTATGGTTACTCGCATCAACGGAAGATTTTGGTCTGGAGGAGGACCGGAAACTGGAACTGCTGCAAAAAGCTGCCTTCCCAACGAACGATAACTTCAAGCCCAGCCTGATTGCAGTTGATGTTCTTGCGCGGGCTCGATACGAGGCGGGCGAGTTCGATGAGGCCGAGCGCTGCCTTCGACTATTGATTGCTCATCGACGATCACCTAGCGATTTCGAGCTCAGACTTGCGGAGCTGTACAAGAAAACAGGTGAATTCACAAAGGCCGAACAAGCGCTGCGAGACCACATCCGGAATCGGAAGACTCCGGATCGAGCCGAACTTGATCTGGCACGGTTAATCTGCTCCCACCTGAGCGAAATGGGCGCGAGAAACGCGGAAGTATTGGAGTTACTGGAGTCGTCTGCCGCGGTCGACGCTGAAGCAGCCATGTTGACTGGTTTGATGCGACTCCGTGGGCAAGGGTGTGAATCGAATCGCGACCTGGCCAAGAAGCACTTTGATCGTTGCAAAGCAATTCGGAAACTTCCTGGTAGCGCGGGGCTAGTTTCACCTGCGGCTGATTATGTTGATCTCGCACTTTCTCTTGGTTGGGGCGGAGATAGCAGCCTTTATGCGGCGACAGAAGAGCTATTTAAGCTTGCCGACAACTGCAACTTCAAAGGAAGCATGTTCATCAGCCCTGAACTGTGCGACGTATATGGAAGAACAAATACGGCGATAAATCAACTTGGTGGCAAGGAAGCAATACAGTTTGATGCACTGCAGTTTTCCATAAACGACGCTGATACCCTTCAGAAAGGGAATGCGGCATTTACTCAAATTGATGAATCGAAGTCACTTCGGCCAGAGTTTGGTCAAGTTACAAAGCCTTCGAATCTGCTGCTAGGTTCGCTGTCAACAGCAGTTCTTTCGGAAATGAAATTTGACGAAAGCGGGGTGCTCGTCGAATACGCGCTAACAGTCCCGGACATAGACCAATGGATACCGAAGAATTCCATGGTATGGAGCTTTTTTATCGGTCAGCTAATTCTCGCCGGAAGAATAGAAGCCGCAATGTATTCAGACGCAATCGCTTCGTTTGAAAAAGTAAATCTGTTGGAGGAACAGATTCGTCAAAAAGAGCGCGATGGTAAGCCCGATCACACAGGATACAAGCGCTTGCGTCGCTGGCTCCATGAGAAGACTCAAATCGCGTTATCTCGCGCGCGGCAGTTGCGCACTGCTGAGGAAAAGGAGGCGGAACATGATCGCGAAACACAACGTAAGGCGGATGAAGATCGGAGGATCGAGCAAGCAAAGCGTGAGTCCGTAGAAAGCATGATGGCGTTGTTTGCACATAAATTTCGCGGCCCGGTGGATAGCATTCTGTTCAACACCACTCACCAGCACGACGAGCGAATTTACGTGGACGCTGCGCATACCATGAACGGTTTGCTCGACATTTTCAGCGTTGTCTCGACAACGCCTGAAAAGCTTGCGACCAGCTTGAAGGATGATGTAGGAGGGAATGGATCTCCTGCCTCGGTGTTGCTGCATTCACTGAAGCTCGCGCTGGTGCAATTACTCTCCACCCGCAACCGGCTGCGCCTGTCTCCGCACTATCTCGCCTATGCCAAGCGTCAAGGCCAAGCGCCCGCCGAGCTTCGACAGACCGAATGGATGCGCGAAAAACGCTGGGTAGACAAGGAAATCGAGCTTCAAACGAAATGGGAACAAGAAATCGGAACAATGACAATTGGCAAGGATATCCGGGACGTCGGGGCGTGGATGGCATCACACCTGCTGCCGATCCGTGTCGAGGGGTTTTCCGAAAGCACCGCACGATTCGCCGAGTATGGGCCAAAGGCGTCGCTGCTCACGGTGATATTCACAGAGGTGCTGGTGAATGCGATCAAGCATGCCGCACCGACTGCAATACTACCGCTGGTTGCTTCGTGGTCAGAATTGTCGGAGGAAGTTTCCTTTACGTTTGCTAACCCCAGTACGCGAGACTCTCGTGATCGTGAAAAAAGTAAAGGAAGTGGCAAGGGCCATAAGTTCCTCAAACTAATCGCCGAAAACATCGGTGGCAGTTTTGGCGCTGACATTACTAACGACAGATCGTGGGTTAGTATGAAGATACCAGGCAACCTAATGACCGGAGTTATCTTGTGAGTGCGTTCTTATGGGTGGAGGATTTCGAAGGTGGTCAGTATCGTGAGTTCGCCCATGCTATTTTCGGCCGCGCACTGGGTCTTGGGCCAGAGCAGTTTCCCAACGAAGTAAATGCGCTCCGCGAGTTTTTACAAGCTCGGCAGGTGATGTTGGCGACAAACTACGTCGAGGCAGCACGTTTTATCGCTGAGCGATTGAGTGATGTTGATAGTGTTGTACTGGATATTGATCTTGAGCTATTGGGAGAGGACGCCACTGAGGACCGCCCGGTCGTTACTGAGGTTCTCACCCGCTGGTATCACTACGATCCTTTAGCGGCCAACGAACCCCTGTCATATAACGACGCTCGGGAGAATTTGAAGCCGGTCGCTGGCTATCACCTGTTCCTCGAACTTGTGCTTAACCGGGGATTTCCACGGACACGCATCCTGTTTTGCTCAAATCACGGGAACCACCTAGAGTCCATCAAGAACAGTTTTGAGCCCGCGCGAATTGAGGCTCCCGAGATTTTCAGAAAAGGCGATCGGCGTGTCGGCGATTGGGTGGCCGATATTCGGGCTGAACCTTATTCAAACTTCAGGCGCTGGGTAATCCTGGCCTGCCGGGAAATACTCGATCAGCTTCGACATGGACAAACGCATTTCCAGATGTCCAGTCTACCTGGTGTCACAACAGGACAATTAAGCGCTGTTGACGCTGAGAATCTCCTTGAAACTCTGCCGCAATTGCTCCCTGCGTACCATGAGCAAGGGATCACACAGCGGACTGCATTTCGATTGTTCGTGCGAACACTTACGCAAGACTGGGACAAGGTAAATTATAAGGACGCATCGTTCAAGCTGCCTGAAAAGGCGTTTGCCGCTGTGCTCGTGCACGCGAGAAACTGGACCAGCCATGACGCCAAGGCATTGACGGCACTTACCGAGAGTGACATGGCGTTTCTGTTTCTGATCGCATTGCGGACCTGCTTTAAACTAAGTCGCAAAAGGCTGGAAGGATTTGAAGTGGCATTGTTGTCGCAGATCGGCGAAGCTGCTGTGCTCGATATGGCGAGACTTAAGGAATACTTCGAGCAAACTGATGCCGAGGTAACTGAACATTGGACGAAATTGCCGGCCGACAAGCGATCATCGGGGAATGCTTCAATCTACTTTGCCAATCGTGTCAATGAGCTGGAGCATGCGGGCAAGATACCCCCGGGCGAGCATGAAGAACGGTTGCGCCAGATTGTCTGGCATCAATTGCATGGGCTTAAATCTAATGGGTTTGCGCCTCAGCAGCGTAATTTCGACTCCTCGGAATTTTTGAAACAGTTGATGCAGCGAATAAATTACAGAAGCTTCAGGGCTCCCCTCGCAGCAGTTGTGTCGCCGCAGTGACAGCCATTCAATGGCGATCATGATCGATCAAGCGAGAAACTTCGACGAACTCGCGGCTTCGCTAAAGCAGATTGACACTACCGTTCCCAGACGTATCGATGGACGAAACAGGCCAACTCGGACGACCGAGGTATGGACGATTTGTCATTTGCTAGCGGTGCTCGCCGTATCGAAGCGTCTTACGTATCCTGTTTCTGTACGGCGTAGTGAGCGGCCCGATTTTCAAATGGACGATGGAAATGTGACTATTGGTGTCGAAGTTACTGAAGCAACGACTGAACAATACGCGGCCTACTGCAGTGATGTTGCGAAAGCCGGTACCGGCTTCCTGGAGCCTGGTCATTTCAGGGTTGGCGCCCCAGACTTATCGTCGAAGCAAATTGACAAGTTGTTGCACGAAACCGAGTTAACTTCGGATGGCTGGAGCGGCGATTCGCCAGAGCGCGAATGGGCACAGGGTATTCAATCCAGTATCGAGAAAAAGTTACGAACGATCAGCCGCCCGGGATACCAGAAGTTCGAGAAAAACTGGCTGGCCATATATAGCAACCTGCCACTACCAAGCATCAATGTTGGCAAAGCAGTTTCGTACCTCCAGCCGAGGCTCAATGCTACCTGGCTTCACTCCCCATGTTTTGATGTAGTGTTCGTAGAGACCGGTTCCATCATCGTTCGACTCACTGCAACCAGTGCAGAGCAACTGCCTTTGATCCATGACTATCAGTAAGCACAGCATTTGCCTTGCCAACGCTCAAGTGACTTCGGACAAGGAATTGTCCGTGCTCGACGAAGAAACGATTCAGGAAGCGGCTCGCCGTCTGGCAAATGCTGCGTGTCGGCCGGCGCGCATCATTCTTTTTGGCTCCTACGCACGAGGTACCGCCGATCAATCCTCTGATCTCGATCTGCTCGTTATCGAGGAGTCTCTGGATGACAAGGCTGGCGAGTACATGCGGCTGAGATATGCGCTGGGTGCATTTCCGACTGGTGTCGATCTGGTACTTTTGTCTCGGCACGATTTTGAACGGCGCAGCCAGGTCAAGGGAACCTTGCCCTACCGCGCGCACCACGAAGGCCGCGTGCTCCATGATGCCATTGCTTGAGGTGGTGCGTTGGCTCTTGCTGGATGCCCGCACTTCTAACGAAGGGTTCGCGGCATGGATCAGGTTTTGGCAAGAGTCGGCGCTGGCGAGACGGCGGTATTGGCTATGACCAGGACAAAGAATAGTTCAATCTCCAAGCTGCTGGATTTTGTCCTCACCCAGCTACCCTTGCACGCCGAGGAAGGAACGCTGCGCGAAGCGCTGGCCGAGAACGATCTGATTGCCTCGATTGGCGAGACAGGCGTCGGGGTGGAGGCGTCGGCGTTGCTGGTGACCCTGCTGCGTCGGCAACTCGAAGGGCTAGCCTTGCTGGATTGTGCGGAACTCGCACAGGGGCGCTGGGTCTTCGTTTCCTTTCCGGCTTCGCTGTTGGGGCGCTCAATAGTCGAAACCTTGACCGTGTCGGGACAAGCGATTTTGCCGCCCGACTATTGGGAGCAAGGCGATCATCGTCCGGAGGCACTTAAGGATGAACAGCGGGCGCTGCTTCATCGCATCGAAACCGAGCGGGTGCGGACGAATCCGGTGGCGAGGCCAGTGCGAGTGGTACATGTTGCATCGGCGGTGATTCGTCTGAGCGACCGGTTTTTGCTTCACCGTCGTGAAGACCGTGAACGCCCGGGCGAAAAGACGCATGTGTTGCCGGGCGGCCGCTTCAGTCCGAGCGATTTGTCGACCGCCGAATTGGCTGCCGGACCCGTCGTGTTGCGGCGGATGTTCGACGTCGCATCGCCGCTGGTTGACGCGCATCTCGACAACACGCTGATTAGAGAACTCAACGAGGAGCTCGGCCTGCGTCATGGCGATGATTACAGTTTCCAGCGCTGGCAGCGTCTGCCGCCATATAGCCTGGTGGCGGGTGCCGGGAATCGGCATGGGTACAGTGAATTTGGTTTTCAGCTTTACACGCTAAAGCTCACGCCGCTGGGCGAGGTACGTTTGCTCGATCGCGAAGTAGATTCCACGGCACTGACATGGTTCTCGGCTGACGAACTCGCCGCGTCGCCACGAGCGGATGGTGCATCGGCCTTCGTCGATGTCCTTCATGCAGCATGGGGAGGCGATGTTGCCACGCAGCTTCTTGGCGTGCCGGATTCTGGATCTTCCGAATTTGCCATGGCAGGCGAATCCAACACGCTCGACTTACCCGCATCGCCGGTGAGTGGTCTGCAAATCGGCAAACCCGGAAAAGAGCGGATGCTACAGCTTGATCTCAACGAGGGTGAATGGCATCTGCTGCTATTGCTTGGCTGGCACGCGAGGGGGTTCGTTATACATACAGGACCAGATATTCGGTTGCTTGGCGGAGGCTGGGTGCGAGTTTCTGAAGATGTGGCGCGCGCCTTTGGAAGATGCCTGCTGTCAAAATTTGAGAAGCTGGCATTGCCGTTGGTCGAGATTCGCGATGGGCATTACATGCGATTGCGAATTGAGCCAAGAATTCTCATGATGGGTGCCGGTTTGTTTGGGTATCGAGTCGATGGCAGCAACACGGATGGCGGATTCTTGACGGTCGAACGATTCAGTGTGACCACCCCGTGGGGCGAGTTGGCCGGAGAGGTTTCACGGCTGCCGATTAACGGGAATACCATCAGGATATTGCGCGAATTGCAGCGAGGAGACAGCCCCGAGGGGCTGGATGGTGTAAAGGCAAAATCCTGGGAACGCAATTTGCGCGATCAGTTGGCAAAGCTCCAATCGCTGGGGCTGCGCCGTCTATGGTCAACCAAGCATAATGTCTCAACGCTGGTTGAAGGACTTCGTCCCTTCAACGGCTGACCCGCCTCCGCCAAGTCTCCTGTACTGATTCGCCCTTCGCTTGCAAAGTTCGTCCTGTGTATCGCGGCATTCGCGATGTCCTACAGGAGAACTCCATGAACGTCCTTCTCGGCCACTTCGACTTTGTTCCGCTGATTTATGGCGTGCTGATGTTCATCGGCATTGCCGTCATGTGGAGCAAACTCGTCTCCGGCCACTGGCTCAGTCTGATAATCGACATCGGTGTCTTTGCGCTGGTGTTCAGCCTTCACGGCGGCACCATGGCCGGCGGCTTCGCGGCGATGATCGCTGCGCTTCTGGCTGGCATGTTCCTGCCGCTGATGTTGCGAAAGTAGGCGCGGCTCATGTCGGCGTACCACTTCCAGCTTCCCGCATGGCTGGGCGTCCCGGATGGCGATCCGGGAGTCGATCTTGGCCGGCTGAAGAAGGAGCTGACCTCGCGTGGCGTCAATGCCCGTGGTTGGCGCCTGTACCTGGACTACGGCGACGTCATGTTGGAAGCTCTGGGTGAGCCTTGGATCGATGCCGACGCGTCGGTCCGTTGCGGGCCAAACGCGGTGGCCTATCTGAAGCTCCTCGCCGCCTGCGAAATGGATATACCGCCACCGCCCCTGCTGGTCGGTTCTATCTCCCGTTGGCAAATTCCCGACGGCAAACTGGAGACCATTCCACCACTCTTTCTGCGAGCACTATGGAAAGCGTGCGTCGCGAATGACTATGCCGGCGAAGACGAGGCCACGCACGCCGCACAGTACATCGACGAGAAGGTCGTGCCGTTGGCCTGCTGGTACTTCGCTTCACGGCAGCACAAGGACCCGGACAGCAACATCCTCAAATCGGGCTGGCCTGCCCTTGAGCGCCGGCACCGTGACTGGGTGATCCAGCGCGAAGCGCACTCGCCGGCTCCGCCGGAATGGCCGGCATATGTTCGCGCCGTGGAATGGGACGGCTTGCGCTTTGTCAGCCTAGCCAGCAACGCGGCTCTGGTAGCCGAAGGCGCTGCCATGAGCCACTGCATAGACACCTATGGGGACGACTGCCGCAGCCGGATGCTTCGCGCCTACTCGGTGCGCGAAATAAAGAGCGGCGCCCGGGTGGCAACGCTGACGGTCGAGGAAGAAAAACCTGGCCGCTGGAAGATCGACGCCATCAAGGGTAGTCACAACGTCGCCGTGCCGGTGCGCGTTGAGCGGGCGGCGTGGTCGGTGATGCGGGCGCTGGAAGATGCCTACGCCTTGTCCGGCGTCACCCGGGCAGACATGAACCGCACCCGCAGCGAACTTGGCAAGGCACAGGCTAACCGTTCAGCCCGGGTGGCCGTAGCCCTGCAGCGCGATTTTGAGCCTGACATAGTTTTCTGATTGGAGCTTTCGATGACTGAGTCCTCCACCTACGTGTTTGCGCCGGAATTTTGGAAGCGATTGTCCGAATCCCGGACCTCGCGCCTCTACTCCGAGCTGGGGTTCGCGCTTTCGCGCCTGGAGCGGGATGCACTCAAGGGCTGGGGCACGCGTTCCGCCGGCCGCCTGCTGATGCTCGCCGGGCGCCGTGTCGGCGGTTTGGCGAAGTTGGCCACGCTACTGGGCCGGGCCGGATTTGGCGAGCTGACAGGCGTGTTCTCGGCGTCCCGCCAGCGCCGACTTTCGACGCACATCGGCGACCGTGCTGCCGCGGCCATCGATGGCACGATCTCACTGGGCCGCGACGGTACCCGCCTGATTGCCGGGGTGGCCCGCGCACTCATACGCGACCCGAAAGGCACTGCACCGGCAGTGCTGGGGGGATTACTGGGATTTTCTGCGGGATCTGGCGGACTGGACGGCAATGGCGGCATTCCTGATCTTGATCTTCTGGCGGGTATCGGTGCGCACCGCTCGCCGCTGACGCACACGATCGTTGCCGGTATCGTCGCCGAGGGATTGCTGCTGGCTCTTGCCGACCTCGCGGCCGAGGTGCATGGCAAATTGCCGCACGATCATGATCCGCTGTGGGACGGGCTGGCGCGGATCGGTCGCCCACTGACGGAAAGCCTGGCGATCGGCACCAGCGCCGGGCTGGCCTATCACCTGCTGGTGGATGCGCTGATCCAGCCGGCAGTCCTTCACGGCCTGCCGGTGAATATGCCGATGGAAGGCCATCAGACCATCATGGCCGCCAGCGGGTTGGCTGAAGGGGCCAACGCGGCGGGGCATGCCGGCAGGCGTGAATCAGTAGAAATCGTTCAGGACGGCCCGCCGGAGATGAGCACCGGTCGCCGTGTGGTGAATGCGTTCGGGGATGCGGTCGCCGTTGCCAAAATGGCAGTCGGGAATGGACTGCGAAGTACCGGTGATGCTTTCCGGTCGTGGAGGCAGGGCCGGTGACGCTCGATTCCACTCCGGCCCCAAAGCCAGCCGAACCGCGACCACTCGATCGGGCGGCGCTCGAGGCAAGGCTTGTTGCCGCGGTGGCCGCATCGACAGACAAGTACCGGGGTCTCAATTACGACTGGATGGTGATGCACATCCGGCTGATTCATTGCGATGCCATCTGCGTTGCGCATCTTGCCGAAAAGGGTTGCGTCAGAGACGTCCGCAGCCGCCACGCCGCGATGATCGCCGCTGGAGAGGACCTGCTCCGCTCGCTGCTGCGGGCCATACTGTCCTTCTTCACGGAATTCGCCGATCCGCTCGAGTGTTCGATGTGGCTTCAGATAGACAGTGTTCGCGAGTCGGTGCGGCGTCCGGTATTCATCGATGCGGCCCGAGCGGCAGGGCTCCCGTTGGTGATGGCAGATCTCGACTACGCCCTGGTGCCTCGGGATGACCGCGAGAACGAGGTCTTCAGCGAGCTTGTCCGACATGCGCTGCTGGCAATGGTGCAGTGATTTGTCTGTCGGCATTGGCTCATCCCACGAGCCTTGCATCCGCAATACTGACTTCCTTAACTCTTGCGAAAGATCAACATGGCCTCCATCAATAAAGTCATCCTGATCGGCAACCTCGGTGCCGATCCAGAAATGCGCGCCACGGCCACTGGCGATGCCATCTGCAATCTGCGCCTGGCCACCACCGACAAGTGGAAAGACAAGACCACCGGGGAGGCGCGCGAAACAACGGAATGGCACCGCGTGGTGCTCTACCGGCGTCTCGCCGAGATTGCAGGGGAGTATCTCAAGAAGGGTTCGCCAATCTACATCGAAGGACGCCTTCGAACCCGCAAGTGGCAGGACAAGGAAGGCAGGGAGCGCTCGACCACCGAAATCGAGGGCAACGAACTCAAGATGATCGGATCCAAGCCCTCGGATGCGGCGTCACAGCACTCCCCTACCGCCCAACAGCTCACCGCGGGTGGCCCAGCATCATCGGCGGATGCTGACTACGGCGAACCCTACCCCTTCTGACCAATCCGATTAGCTCTTCCCGAGAAACATGAACGCTGCCGCTGTGCCTGCCATTGCCTTCCCGAATCTTGAAGAGGGGCCCATGCCTCTGCGCCAGTGGGCTTGCTTCCCCCGGGCTGCGGAGGGATATGGATCAGTCGCCTCGCCGCAAGTCTTCCGGCTCTTGGTCGAGTCGTGCCGGCAGCGACTGGCGATTGTCACCGTCGCACTGCGCGCGTTACCGGATGCTGCACTGGCGGCCGACCTGGCCCGACTGATCGACGAGCGGGAATTCGAGTTTGCTTCGCGGGAGCGTATCTGCGGCGAGTTTGAGAGCCGTCATGGCATTGTCCTCGACCTGCTCGATGTCGATCTGGACCAGGACGATCCGCTCAAACTTACGTCAGCAATCCCCCGTGCCATTGCGCAGGCCGCCATGCAGGCCGGGAGACACGAATCGGGAGCCGTATCGCTTGCCGCGCTGCGAACGTCGGTCACGGAGCGGCTCACGGCAGAATGGCTGACGAGCCGGTCGGAATTCATTTCCCGCCTTGATCCGGAGGCTGTTGCACAGGCTCGGGCAATCGACGGCTTGCGACCTTCTTCCTACAGCTACCTGAACACTGCCAATGCCGAGATACGCCGCAACCGCGCCCAAGCCATGGCGGTCTTTCCGCTGCTGCGACCGGTGCTCAGTACGCCGCAACTGGACGCTGTACGAAAGGATATCGACGACGGCCGCCCTCTGATCGATGTCCTGGCCATGCACTATCAGACATCTAAGGCGATGATCCGGGTCCTTTGCGGAGTGACGCCGGAAGATCTTGACCACAGCGTCAGACAGGTCGGTACGCTGGTAAAACTGTTGAACGAGATTCCACCCAGTTGGTGGCCTCGCAATCCAGCCACCTGGCAGCAGTTCGCGCGTGCTGCCAATACGGTCTCACGCGTTTCCCGGCACCCCATCACGACGGCCACGAACCAGCTCTGGCTGAGACGTTCTGCGCAAGCCGGTTACCAGCTTTCGGAGAGCACCCCGGAAGATCTCACCCGGCTGGGGCAGGACATAGATGAGTTCATGGAAACCTTGCGGCGGGCGCTGTACTGGGCGCTGCCGGACCCCAGAAACCTGTGCTCGCACATGTCTGTCAAACGTCCGCTCGAGATTGCGGCGGCGTTGAAGGCGAACGTGGGACTGGAGAAGCTCGGCCAGCTTGTGCTGCGCTTTGGAGACGCCTATCGGAAAGCGGTGACCGAGTTTGCCGAGCAGGCAGAGATATGGCGCGGCGTGCGATGGCCAGCGCTTGGCGACGGGGACGGAGTTCGCGAGTACGGCGAGATCGTCATCCGTCCGCTGCTCACCCCCACCGACCTGAAGGAAGAAGGCGAGCGAATGGGCAACTGCGTCGCGAGCTATGTCGAGCATTGCATGAAAGGCACGTCGCAAATCTGGTCGGTTCGCCTTCATGACGACGCGCGTGGCGACCTCCAGCTATCGACACTGGAGACCCGTATCCGGACACATCCAAGCGGGTGCAAGGTCCTTGGCGTGCAACAACACAAGGGCGTCGGGAACGGCGCGCCTACCGCCATGGCATGGCAGGCGGTGCGCGCTCATGCGGCGTACTTTTCCGAATCTCCTCGGCTGATGCAGTCATATCTGGATTGGAAAATGACAATCTCCCGCAAACCGATGGATATTCGTCAGCGTCATGCCTTGATGCTGCCGATCATTACGGCACTCGAAAAGACGTTGTCCGGCAAGTGGTCGTGGCAGCGGCTTCTTGAGATGGGCGGCGCATCCGGCCAACAAGCTCCAATCGGCGAACCGAAATAGCAGACACCGATTGAAATCGGCGGCATCGAAGCGCACGGTCGGCAGCGAGCCTCTTGGCATTTCTCAAACCCGAGCGCGATGCGGACTCTATGGCGGCTTCGATGCGGAAACCGGTCGGTCAAAAGTCTGGGTTATCCGCGCGCCGAATGACTCTTCATGGCCAAGAACGGCCACGAAGTTACCGTATACAACCGCACGCGCGCCAAAGCCGACGACTGGGTGGCCAAACACGGCGGCAAGGCGGCCGATACCCCGAAAGCCGCAGCCCAGGGCGCATCC
>Ga0163199_1001367_pt1 | contig 15242 bp, 10 predicted proteins | sample PL_2010_150m_FD_113537 | JGI IMG/M metagenome (GOLD analysis project Ga0163199, IMG submission 113537) | Freshwater microbial communities from Powell Lake, British Columbia, Canada to study Microbial Dark Matter (Phase II) - PL_2010_150m | ecosystem: Environmental > Aquatic > Freshwater > Lake ... | reverse complement strand
GAATGGGATCCGACGGCATGTTCGGCCTGCGCGCCATCAAGGAGAAATCAGGGCTAACCCTGGTGCAGGAACCGGCCACGGCCAGTGCTGACAGCATGCCGCGCAGCGCGATCAGTGCGGGGGTCGCCGACATCGTTGCCCCGCCAGAAATGTTGCCGGCCAGGATAGTCGCCTATCTTAGGCATCCGACAACAATCCCGCAGAACCAACCCACGCTTGAGACCAAGATCCAGAGCGACCTCGACAAGATTGTGGTCCTGCTGCGCGACCGAAGCGGCAATGATTTCACCCTCTATAAATCCAATACACTGATTCGGCGCATCGAACGGCGCATTGCCCTGCATCAGATACACAGCATTACCGATTACGTCCGTTTCCTGCGCGGCAATCCGCAGGAAATTGACCTCCTCTTCAGCGAAATGCTGATCGGCGTGACCAGCTTCTTCCGTGACCCCGAGGTATGGCATTACCTCGGTTACGAAGCGATTCCCGCGCTTCTGGCTCGAACGCCGGGGCGAAAGCGCCTGCGGGCGTGGGTACCCGCCTGCTCCAGTGGCGAAGAGGCTTATTCCCTGGCAATGATCTTCAAGGAGGCCCTGGCGCGGGGTCAGCCTGGTGAATCCCATGAGCTGCTGATCTACGCCACTGATCTTGACCCGGAGGCCATTGAAAAGGCGCGCAAGGGCATATATCCGCCCAACATTGCCGCCGATGTTTCTGCGGAGGGTCTCGCCCGGTATTTCATCGAGCAAGATGGCCAGTATCGGGTCATCAAGGAGATTCGGGAGATGGTGGTGTTCGCCCCGCAAAACATCATCTCCGACCCACCGTTCACCAAACTCGATATCCTGACCTGCCGTAACCTGCTCATCTACTTTCGCCCGGAACTGCAAAAGAAGCTCCTACCGCTCTTTCACTATGCCCTGAACCCCGGCGGACTTATGCTCCTGGGTAGCGCCGAGACGATCGGCAATTTCAACCAACTGTTTTCGCCGCTGAACAACAAGGCACGCTTGTTCCGCCGGTGCGACCTGAAACCGTCCGATGTGGAGTTTCCAGCGATGGGGAATAGAAATATGGTTTCGGCTGCCGAGATACCGCCGGCCCAGCGCGCCGAGAATATCGGACAGCTGACGGATCAATGGATCCAGCAGAACTACGCGCCGCCGGCGGTGCTGGTCAATGCCGAAGGGGACATCCTTTACGTCAGCGGCCGCACCGGCAAATACCTGGAGCCGGCGGCAGGAAAATTCAATATCAACATTCACGCGATGGCCCGCGAAGGGCTCCGCGAGGCACTGACCGGCGTGATCCATAGGGCGTTGCGGGAGCCCCGACCAATCCACTTGAACGGTTTGCGGGTCGACAGCAACGGCAGCACGCAAAGTGTCAATCTCACGGTGCAGGCGATCGACAAGCCGGACGCATTGCGTGGGCGAGTGCTGATCGTCTTCCATGATGTCGTTGCCCCGGCAACCGGCAGGAAGACCCATCAGCCTGTTGCCACGGCCGTGCACGATACGCTGCTGCAGGAGCTGCAGCAGACCCGGGAAGCGCTGCAGGTCACCCACGAAGAGATGCAGACCTCGGTGGAGGAGCTCAAATCAAGTAACGAGGAGCTCCAGTCCACCAATGAAGAACTGCAATCGACGAACGAGGAGTTGACCACTTCCAAGGAGGAGATGCAGTCACTCAACGAGGAATTGCAGACCGTCAATGCCGAACTCCAATCCAAGGTGGAAGATCTCACCTGGGTGAAGAATGACATGGCGAATCTGCTGAACAGTACGGAAATCGCCACGATTTTTCTGGATGGCGAGATGAAGCTCAGACGGTACACCCCGCACGCGACCAACCTTTTCAAGCTGATACCCGGGGACGTCGGTCGGCCGCTGACGCATGTCGTGACTGACCTCGAGTACTCGCAGCTCAATGCCGATGCCCAAAAGGTTCTAGGCACGTTGATCTTCAAGGAGGCGCAGGCGGGTACCCGGGACGGGCGCTGGTATCGGATCCGGATCATGCCCTATCGGACGCTGGACAATGTGATCGATGGCGTGGTGATTACGTTTACCGACATTAGCGAAATCAGGAAGCTGCAGGACGAGTTGCAGGCGCATCAGACCGCCGATGACGGAAGACGATGACCCGCAAGAACAAGCGACCGGCTGAAATCGCGCCGGCAACCACCTCGGGGGTGACGTTGCGTCAGCGCGCGGATGCCGTTTGCTCAGCCATTTCCCCTCAGCCCGGGAGAGGCGGTGCTTCACGTTCGCCACTGGATGCATCCGCAAACACGCCGGTAGGCACCCAGCAATTGCTGCATGAGTTGCAGGTGCATCAGGTCGAACTGGAAATGCAAAACCAGGAGCTGCGGGAGGCCCAGGCAGAGCTGGACGCATCGCGGGCGCGTTATTTCGACCTCTACGATCTGGCCCCGATCGGTTATTGCACGGTCAACTCGCGAGGGCTGATCCAGCAAGCCAATCTTAGCGCGGCCAGTCTGCTGGGCATCGCGCGCGGTGCGTTGGTCAAGCTTCCCCTGGCCCGATTTATCCTTGCTGGGGATCGAAGGGTCTACGATTTGAGTCGCCAGCAGTTGGGTAACGGCGAAGGTCCCCTATCCTGCGAATTGCGCATGGTGAAGGGAGATGGGAGCCAATTTTGGGCGCAAATGACGATCAACGTCGCCAGCGACGCCGACGGAGGGTCCGAACTGCGCGTCGTGCTAAGCGACATTTCCGCCCGCAAGCAGGCCGAAGCAGACTTGGCGAAAGCCGAAGGACTGCAGAGTGCGATCTTCAATAGCCCCAATTTCTCCAGCATCGCCACAGATGCTGACGGGGTCATTCAGATATTCAATGTGGGCGCTCAGCGCATGCTGGGCTATTCTGCGGCCGAAATGGTTAACAAGGCCACCCCGGCGGACATATCGGACCCCCAGGAATTGATCGCGCGCGCAAATGCCTTGAGCATCGAATTGTCCACGCCGATCGAAGCGGGCTTCGAGGCCCTGGCATTCAAGGCCTCGCGCGGCATGGAAGACATCTACGAACTGACCTACGTCCGCAAGGATGGAAGCCGTTTTCCGGCCGTCGTGTCGGTGACGGCGCTTAGAGACGCGCACGACGCCATCATCGGCTACCTGTTGATCGGGACCGACAATACCGCACGCCAGCGAGTCGCCGCGGAACGCATACTGTTCGATCGGGTTCTGAGGGCAAAGAATGTCGAGCTCGAGCAATCCGTGAAAGCCGCGGAAAAAGCCAATCTCGCAAAATCGGAATTTCTTTCGAGTATGAGCCACGAATTGCGCACGCCACTTAACGCGATTCTCGGTTTTACTCAGCTCATAGAAGCCGGCTCACCGCCGCCGACGCCTTCCCAGCAGAGTAGCCTCGAACAGATTCTGAAAGGTGGATGGTATTTGCTCGACCTGATCAACGAGATACTCGACCTCACGTTGATCGAGTCCGGGAAACTATCGCTGTCGATGGAGGCGGTATCGCTGGCCGAAGTCATGCTTGAGTGCGAGAGCATGGTGGGGCCTCAGGCCGAAAAGTATGGGATCCAGCTGGCATTTCCAAAAATGGTCCATCCTTACTTTCTCAAGGCCGATCATACACGGCTCAAGCAGGTTCTCATCAACCTCTTGTCAAACGCGATCAAGTACAACAGGGTAGGCGGTACTGTAACGGTCGACTGCGTACTGAAGGCTCCGGATTCAATTCGCATCAACATCCACGACACAGGCCAAGGATTGGCTCCGGAACAAATTGCTCAACTATTCCAGCCCTTCAATCGCCTCGGACAAGAGGCGATTGTCGAGGAGGGCACAGGTATCGGACTGGTTGTATGCAAACGACTCGTCGAGTACCTGGGTGGTCGCATTGGTGTGGAAAGCACCGTCGGCACGGGTAGCGTGTTCTGGATTGAACTGGAACTGACGGAGGCACCACAACCGGTCGGGATTCCGGCCGAAGGGGCGACCGCGACCCATGCGTCGGTCGAACGCGGCGCACCGCTTCATACGCTGCTCTACGTTGAAGACAACCCGGCCAACCTGCAACTGGTCGAGGATATTATTGAACGCCGGCCGGATATCAAATTGCTGACGGCGACTAACGGCAAGCAGGGTATCGATTTGGCACGGGCCCTGCTGCCGGACGTCATCCTGATGGACATCAACCTGCCGGGCATCAGTGGTTTCACGGCGCTGAAAATGCTGTCTGACGACCCGGTTACTTCAATGATCCCGGTGGTTGCGCTGAGTGCCAATGCGATGCCCAGGGATGTCGCAAAAGGTCTGGAGGCAGGATTCTTCAGCTATCTCACCAAACCGATCAAGATCAACGAGTTCATCGAGACATTGGACGTCGTGTTGGAATTCGCAAGAGCGCGTTAACAGAGCGGCACTTGTTCGTCACATCGACACCACCGATGATTGAGGTTGGATTGCAGGCAGTTTGAACATTGACAGCCGTTGTCCCCGGCAATCGATGAGTCCTTCGTCCGCGACGACAGGGAGAGCGCGTTGCGCGTCGATGTCACAAGTTACAAAGGTGTTGTGCAGCTTGCCGGCTTTGCCAATTCCCGGGAGGAGGCCGGCAGGGCCGGCGACGTTGCACGCACAATTCCCGGTGTCACGGAATTGAAAAACGACATTTACCTGAAATGAGAATTCCGCGGCCAGTTCGGAGATTCGCGACTGGGCGCACTACCTGAGGTCAAGGAACCCTCCGAAGTGCAACAGCGTCTTCACGGGAGTGTGGGTTCTTCATATCCGCCATCAAGCGGTCGGCGTCAGAAGGACGAACCTGGCGTTTTCAGAAACTCGATCTCCTCCGGAGTCGACGTGCGCCCGAGGATGGCGTTGCGATGCGGGTAGCGGCCGAATCGATCGATAATGGCCTTGTGCCTCAGCTCGAATTCGCTGTTTCCTTCCATGCCGGGTGTACTGAACAGTGAGACCGCCACGGAATGGATCGCGGGCGACTCGCTGTGCATGTACGGCATGTATAGAAATGCCCGGCGCGTGGCGTCGAGTTCTCGGTCAAACTTGAGGGACACCGCAGCCTGTGCCAGCGCCAGTGCCAGCGGGTCATTGGCAAAGGCACGCGCGGTGCCGCGGTGGATGTTCCGCGAAAACTGGTCGAGAACGATGATTTCCGCCAATCGTCCCCCGGCGGTCTCCCGCCAGCCGAAGAGTTCGCAGCGCGCGGCCGCCTCGAGCATCGCGCCGAAGCGCGACTCGACCTGCCGGTCGAACGCTTCCGACTGGGTCCACCACTGTTTGGGCGTGATTTCGTCGAACCAGAAGGCGAGAATGATGTCGGGTTGCATGGTCGTCATGAAGTGGTTCCCTTCTCAAGCACTTGGATCGAATGCCCGGTCGCCCGCCGCGCTGATCGGCACGTTGGCCGGACTGTGTGCCGACACTTCGTCAGAACCTCACAGCTTTGCGAGATCCTCTGCCACCTTGGCGAGCAGTTCGGCAGTGATCAAGCCGCCGGAGAACTGGGCCACTGTCACCAACGGCATCCCGCGCGCCATGCCGATCGACGGGTGGGTCGACAGGCCGGGCAGATGTTGTTCCAGGATGACCCTGGTTTGTTCGTTGTCGAGCAGTGTGCCGACGTCGGTTTCGATTGAAAAAGTCACTTCGAATCTCCTGAAGGTTGTCCCGAAAAGCCGGTCTCCGGCTGTCTAGCTTGCCCAACTGACGGTTTGCTTTGCCGAGTGCCAGTCGAGCATTTGGTGAGCCACGGCAGATTCTATGCGATTGCGCTTGATCTTCAACGTCGGAGTGAGGCGACCGTTTTCCACGGTCCAGGGCTGCGATGCGACCACGACCATTGCCAATTGCTCGTAGCCAGGCAACGTCGCATTCACGACGGCGAGCAAGCGGTCCAATAGGCAGAAGCTCGCCTTTGTCGCCCGTCCGAAAAAAGCCGTCCGGCGAAAATGCTCGGCATCAAGATCCGGGCGCCTGTAATACGGGCATCAAGGCCCGTGGGCCGACCGGCCGACCTACCATCATGTGATTCAGGCGGCCACAGGGATGATGCTGCTGGGCGGGAAGGAGGGCGATCCCGCCATCAAAACGGGTTTTCCGGTGGTCGATGCCGGCGCGGGAATTCTGGCGGCGCCGGCCATTGTTTCTGCGTTGCGCGAGCGTGACAGCACCGGCCGCGGTCGTTTCATCGACGTGGCCATGAGCGCCAGCGCCATGCAGGTGATGTACCCGATGGCGTGCGAGGCGCTGACTGCGGGGCGCAATCCCCCGCGGGTCGGCTCAGGGATATTCCTACAGCCCCGCTGCCGATGTATTCGAGACCCGGGATCGCTGGATTGCGCTGGGGGCCAACACGCCGCGCCAATTCGGATTGCTACTCGGCGTGCTGGATCGTGTCGCGTTGGTCAATGGGGCGACCATGTTCAACAAACCGCCGTCCGCCGATGCGCCGGCCGAGTTCCTCACGGTGCGCAATCCGGTCGCCCTGTGCGCGGCGCTCGCCGACGCAATCAGGAGTTGGGCTGGCGCGGACCTCGAAGCGGCCTGCGTCAAGGCCAAAGTGCCCGCCGCCCGGGTGCGGACAATCGCCGAGTTCGCCGGCGAAGCGCAGGCGGCGGACGCATTGGGGACGTTTGAATTGGAGTTGGGCGGTACCCGCGCGACCTAACCGGGGTCAGGATTTCGCGTAAGCTGACCCGAACATATCGTCTAACACCGCCTCAATGCTGACGTTCGTAGATTTGTTGCCGCAGGCCGACCTGCTGACACCGCGCACGGGATCTGCTCGCTGGGACTCGAACCGCTGCGCGAGGTCTTCGCAAAGAAGCTAAGTTCGAAATTGATACCCTTGCAGATACCCAGCGAGAGCCAGTTGGATTCCCTGGAGGCTGAATTGGCGCATCGAGGTGATGCAGATTGAGACTTTTCGCCAAGTTCCCGTTATTACCTGACGGGATGCAGCCAGACTGACGGCCTACGCGAGTTGAATGATTTGGTTCAGGCGCTCGCAGACCGAACCGAACAGTTCATCCTCTACTGTCTTGAGTGGATGCGGATTGCCGTCCCGCAGGCTCCGGTCAAAGGATTTGGGCTGGTGAAACAGCACATAGCTGGTTTGGCCCGCCTTGCGTCCCCTTGCCGGGCCAATAGCCACTGCAAACGGGTTGTCGGCGTTGTAGGCGGCGGTGGTCATCGGCAACCCGATAACAATAGAGGTCTTATCGTTGAAGTTTCGCGGCGAAAGCACCAGGAACGAATGGACATCCTTAATCTCGCGGCCGACCTGGGGGTTGCAATCGATCCAGATGACATCCCGGCGATCGGGGACCCAGGGCCTGCGGGTGACACGTGCTATTCGACACACAGCAGACCAAGCAGCGCCGGCCGCGTGTATAGCCGCGTCACACTGTCTTCGCTAACGCCGGGCACCCAGCGCCGCAACTCGGCAGCCGCGTTGATGGCGTTGTCCAGGATCTGGGCGGCGATGGCCGGGTCTTGCGGCCGGACCGAGCCGTCGATCAGGCCGTCGACAAGCAGGCTAGTCATACGCTCGATGACGCGGTGCATGGTGCGATACACTTCGGCCCGGTGCTGCTGGTCGGGCAGGGCGCTGTAGGCGGCGTTGCGCAGTAGGGGGCCGCGCGAGGATAGCTGAAAGCGCGCCAGCGCCATCGCCGCCGCGCAGACGCGCAATGAGCCGGGTCCGCCGGTTTGTGCGGCGGCCTTGAGAAAGTGTCTTTGCAGCGCGAAGCTCCGCTCGAAGCAGGCCGTGATGAGGTCAATCTTGGTCTCGTTGTAGTGGTAGAACTTGCCCTTGGTGGCGTTCAGCAGGGCTGCGATCCGGTCGACCGAGGCGCCGCGATAGCCTTGCTCGTTGACCAGTTCGGTCGCCGCCTGCAGGAAGGACTCGGCGGTTTCATCGGCGGCGGACGGCGGATCGGGCAGTTGCAGGCCGGCCAGCGCGGCGTCGCTCGGCCACGCCTTGGTGTTGCCAATCGCACCGTGCAGCACCAGATCGGCGACGCGCAATGCGGCGCGCGCGTACTCGTCGACCTCGCAGCGGCTGATCCAGAAGCTCACGGCCATCGTCGCCGACAGCAGGAGATGGGTGCGGGCATTCCGCGCTTCGCGACCGAGCGTCGTTCTGTCCGGCGCGGCGAGCAGGGCGCGTGCACTGCGGAACAGGTCGATGTAGTCGGCGTAAACGCTCGAGGCCTGGGCCTCGGGCAGCGTCCGAATGTCGCTGAATCCTATGAGCGGCGGTTGCGCGCCGCTTTCGATGGCGGCGAGGCGCTCGGCGTGAAGCTGGAACAGGCGCGTTACTCGTTGCGCCACACTGCCTTCGCGGGCTGCGATGAGCACCAGCTTCTTGTCCTCGGCGATGGCGCGTGCCAGGCATGCGGCGGCGAGGTCCTCCTTCCTGCGGTAGTAATAGGTGATGCCGCTGGTGACCAGACCGACGCTGGCGGCGATTTCGCCAAGGGTGGCGTCCTTGACGCCCCGTTCGTTGAATTGCCGCGCGGCCGCCGCCAGAATGGCTTCGCGCTTTTGCCGGAAGCGGGCGGTTTTCGGTGGCAGGGTCGGTGTGCGAGGCATCGATGGATCGCCTGGTGGGCTAGTGATTTGAAAGAACAGTATCTTAATGATATCAATGATAGCAGGGTCGTGTCGAGGCGGACTGTTATTATTTGAAAAAAAGGTTTGCCTTTCGGCGAGGCTTGGCCTATATTGTTCCGATGCGGTACCAGGGTTGCCCGTGCCGCCTCATGCCACGACGAGGATGCCTATGACAGAGATCGCAGCAAGTGCAGACATCGACACTTTCCGCCAGCAGACGCGAACTTGGCTGGAAGCCAATTGCCCGCCGGAAATGCGCCAGCCGCTCAAGGGCGACGACGATGTCTGCTGGGGTGGCCGCAACTGCAAGTTCTCATCAGATGCGCAGAGAGTGTGGCTGCAGCGCATGGGTGAGCGCGGCTGGACGGTACCGACCTGGCCGCGCGAATATGGCGGTGGCGGCCTGTCGAACGCCGAGGCCAAGGTGCTGGCGCAGGAGATGGCCGCGTTGCGCTGCCGGCCACCGCTGGTCAGCTTCGGCATCTGGATGCTCGGACCGGCGCTGCTGAACTTTGGCAGCCACGAACAGAAACTCGAGCATCTGCCGAAGATCGCCCGCGGTGAGATCCGCTGGTGCCAGGGCTACTCCGAGCCGAATGCCGGCTCCGACCTGGCGTCGCTGGCGACACGCGCCGAGGACCGCGGCGACCACTTCATCGTTAACGGCCAGAAGATCTGGACTTCCTATGCCGACAAGGCCGACTGGATCTTTTGCCTGGTGCGCACCGACACGGTGAAGAAGCACACCGGCATCAGCTTCGTCCTCTTCGACATGGAAACGCCCGGCGTCAGCACCCGGCCGATCCAGCTGATCTCCGGCAATTCGCCGTTCTGCGAAACCTTCTTCGACAATGTTCGGGTCGAGAAACACCAACTGGTCGGCGTGCTGAACGGCGGCTGGGACGTCGCCAAGTACCTGTTGACACACGAGCGGGACATGATCGGCGGGATGGGTGAAAACGCTGCGACACCGTCACTCGCCAAGGTGGCCAAGGCGGCGATCGGCCTCGACGACAAGGGCCGTCTGGCCGACGGCATGTTGCGTGCGCAAGTCGCCGAATTCGAGATGGACGAAGCGGCATTCCGACTGACGCTCGGACGTATCGGCGATCTCGCCAAGGCCAGGCAGGCGCACCCGGCCATGTCGTCGATGCTCAAGTACTACGGCGCTGAGCTCAACAAGCGGCGCTGGGAATTGATGATGTCCGCGGGCGGCGCCGACGCGCTGGAATGGGAAAGCGAGCGCACGCAAAATGGGGCCGCCGCCCGGGCCTGGCTGCGCACCAAGGGCAACTCCATCGAAGGGGGCACCAGCGAGGTGCAACTCAACGTCATAGCCAAGCGCATCCTCCAACTGCCGGGCGCGTGAGCGTCAACTTTTCCTCCGTTCGAATACCAGCGAAGCGAGCCATGGACCATGTCACTGATACTTACTGAAGAGCAAAGCATGCTGCGCGACAGCGCGCGCGAATTCCTCGCGGACCGCGCGCCGGTCAAACAGCTCCGCGAATTGCGCGACACGTGCAGCGTCGACGGGTTCTCCCGCCCGCTTTGGAAACAGTTCGCTGAAATGGGCTTCACCGGGGTGCTGGTGCCCGAAGCATTCGGCGGCCTGGGGTTGGGGCACGTCGAGGCCGGAGTGGTAATGGAGCAGATCGGCCATCAGCTGACGTCGTCGCCCTTCCTGTCCTCCAGCATCATGGCGGCCTGTGCGCTGCGCCATGGCGGCAGCGACGAGCAGCAGCAGACCTGGCTGCCCGGTCTGGCCAGCGGAGAGTTAGTCGCCACTCTCGCTGTTGACGAGGCTACCAAGCATCGGCCGGCAGAGATCGCGCTAAGTGCCAAGCCTGCGGGGCAGGGCTACTCACTGAACGGGGCCAAGACATTTGTCCCCGATGCCCATGTCTCTGGGGTCCTGATCGTCGCCGCGCGCACCTCCGGCCCGCCGGGCGACACCGCCGGCATTACCCTGTTCCTGGTGGAACCCAGGGCACCCGGCGTATCGATCGAGCGCACGGCGATGGTCGATTCCCACAATGCCGGGCGCGTCGTCTTCAAGGATGTCAGGGTCGGCGTCGACTCCGTCCTCGGTTCGGTGAATGGAGGCTGGCCGACCTTGTCCGTGGCGCTCGATGCCGGGCGCGCCGCGGCGGCGGCGGAGATGCTCGGCCTGGCCGACGAGGCCTTCGCCCGCACCGTCGCCTACCTCAAGGAGCGCCGCCAGTTCGATCGCGTCATCGGAGAATTCCAGGGCCTGCAGCATCGTGCCTCGGCGCTCTACTGCGAACTGGAAATCACCCGCGCCGCCGTCATCAATGCCCAGCAGCAGCTCGATGCCGACATCGGCAAGGCCGCGGAAGCGGTCGCCGTCGCCAAGGCCCGGGCCGGTCGCACCGCGACCCTGGCCGTCCAGGAGGCGGTGCAGATGCACGGCGGAATGGGCATGACCGACGAGTTCGAAATCGGCTTCTTCATGAAGCGCGCCCGCGTGCTGCAGGAACTTTTCGGCGACGCGAACTACCATCTGGACCAGCTGGCGCGCAGTCACGGCTATTGATCGTCGCCAAACCCCATCAACCTCTGACCAACCAAGACCGAGACCATGAACAGCACTCACTACGAAGCAAAAGGCGACATCGCCCTGATCCGCCTCGACAACCCGCCGGTGAACGGTCTGAGCCACGCGCTGCGCTCGGGCATCATTGCCGACCTGAAAAGTGCCGAGGCCGACAAATCCGTCACTGCCATCGTCATCATCGGTTCCGACAAGGCTTTTTCGGGCGGCGCCGACATCCGCGAATTTGGCACCCCGGCCGTCATGGCCGAGCCGACGCTGCACACCGTGATCAACATGATCGAGACATCCACCAAGCCGGTGATCGCCGCCATCGGCGGCACTTGCATGGGTGGCGGGCTCGAACTGGCTCTCGGCTGCCACTTCCGCGTCGCCATCGCAGGCGCCCAGATCGCGCTGCCGGAAGTCAAGCTGGGCCTCCTGCCCGGGGCCGGGGGCACCCAGCGCCTGCCGCGCCTGATCGGCGTCGAGCCGGCTCTGAACATGATCGTTTCCGGTGAAGCCGTCCCCTCCGACCTGTTGCGCTACACCCCGCTGTTCGACCTGTTCATCGAAGGTGACCTGCAGCAAGGCGCCATCGAGTTCGCCCGGAAGGTCGTGGCCGAAAAGCGTCCCTTGAGGCGGGTACGCGACATGAAAGCCACTCATCCCAAGCCCGATGCGTTTTTCATGTTCATCCGCAACAGCGTCGGTGCCATGTCCAGGAACTATCCGGCGCCATTGAAGTGCGTCGATGCCGTCGAAGGCGCACTGACCAAGTCTTTTGACGATGGACTCAGGGCGGAAAGCAAGCTGTTCCTCGATCTCTACACCGGCGACGAATCGCGGGCGCTCACCCACCTGTTCCTCTCCGAGCGCAAGGCCTCGAAAGTCGAGGGCGTCGCCGACGGCGTCAAGCCGAGGATCATCGCCAGCGTCGGCGTGGTCGGCGCCGGCACCATGGGCGCGGGCATCGCCATCAACTTCCTGCTCGCCAAGATTCCCGTGGTGATTCTGGAGACCAAGCAGGAAGCGCTGGATCGTGGCGTCAAGCACATCAACGACTTCTTCGAGGGCCGGGTCAAGAAAGGCAAGATGAAGGCCGACAAGGCGAAGGAACTGGCGGGGCAGCTGAAACCCACCTTGAGCTACGACGACTTTACCCAGGTGGATATGGTCATCGAAGCGGTGTTCGAGGACATGGGGGTGAAGAAGATGGTGTTTGAGACGCTCGACCGCGTTTGCAAGCCCGGTGCGATTCTCGCCTCCAACACGTCGACGCTGGATCTCAACAAGATCGCCGAATTTACCAAGCGCCCGCAGGACGTGGTCGGCGCCCACTTCTTCAGTCCCGCCAATGTCATGAAGCTGCTCGAAGTCATCCGCGGCGCCAAGACCGCCGACGATGTCCTGGTCACCATCATGCAGGTCGCCAAGAAGATCAAGAAAACCGCGGTGATCTCCGGCGTCTGCGACGGTTTCATCGGCAACCGCATGATCGGCCGATACGTCACCGAAGCGACCTACATGCTCGAGGAGGGCGCGTCGGTGCAGGACATCGACAGCGCGCTGGAGAAATTCGGCATGGCCATGGGCCCTTTCCGCATGGGCGATCTGGCGGGCAACGACATCGGCTGGGCCATACGCAAGCGCATGCGCGCCGAGCAGCCCGACGCGGCCTGGCCGACGGCGCTGCTGATTCCCGACCAGCTCTGCGAGCAGGGCCGCTTCGGTCAGAAGACCGGCTCCGGGTGGTACCTTTATCAGAAGGGCCGGCGCGACGCCCTGGCCGACCCTGCCGTCGATGCCCTGGTCGACGCCCACCGCAAGGCCCATGGCATCACCCCGCGCAAGATCGGCAGCAGCGAAATCGTCCAGCGCTGTATCCTGGCGCTGGTCAATGAAGGGGCGCGCATCCTGGAAGAAGGGATTGCCCAGCGCGCCTCCGACATCGACGTTGTCTACATCTTCGGCTACGGCTTCCCGCCCTACCGCGGCGGCCCGATGCTGTATGCCGACCGGCTCGGGCTGATGACCGTCGAGCGCGTCATGCAAGGTTTCGCCCGAAACGACAAGGCTGGTCAGAATTTCTGGCAACCCGCGCCCCTGCTGGCAAGACTTGCCGCGGCCGGCAAGACCTTCAATTGACAGTCGTCGATTTCGAACGCAGCAATCCTTCAAATTGAGAGAACCGACATGACAGACGCAGTGATCGTATCCACCGCCCGCACTCCGCTGGGCAAATCGTGGCGCGGCAGTTTCAACATGACCCACGGTGCCACCCTTGCCGGCCACGCCATTGAACACGCAGTCAAGCGCGCCGGCATCGATCCGGCCGAGGTCGAAGACGTCATCCTCGGCTGCGCCCTGCCCCAGGGTGCAACGGGATTCAATATCGGCCGCTATGCCGCATTGCGGGCCGGCTTACCGGTCACGTCCGGCGGCACAACCATCGACCGTCAGTGCGCTTCGGGCCTGCAGGCAATCGCCGTGGCGGCCCAGCGGATCATCATCGACAAGGTCCCGGTCATGGTGGCCGGTGGCGTCGAGTCGATTTCCTGCGTGCAGGCGACGGTCAATCTGAATTTCATCAAGGACGAATGGATGGGCGAGCATCGCCCGGACTTCTTCCTGAACATGCTGGAGACTGCGGAAATCGTCGCCAAGCGCTACAACATCGGCAAGGATGTGCAGGACGCCTACGGCGTGCGCAGCCAGCAACGAGCCGCTGCGGCGCGCACGGCCGGCCTCTTCAAGGACGAGATCGCTCCGATCACCGTGACCATGTGCGCGGCGGACCCGAAGTTGGGTTTCAGTTCCAAGCAGGTGACTGTCAGCGATGACGAGGGCATCCGCGCCGACACCACGATCGAAGGCGTTGCGAAAATCCGCTCGGCGATGCCGGGCGGAGTGATTACGGCAGGTAACGCCAGCCAATTCTCGGACGGTGCGTCGGCGGTCGTGGTGATGAGCGCCAGGCTCGCCGAGCAGCGCAACATCAAGCCTCTGGGGATTTTCCGCGGCTTTGCCACCGCCGGTTGCGAACCCGACGAAATGGGGATCGGCCCGGTGTTCGCCATTCCACGCCTGCTCGAGCGTGCCGGGGTCAAGGTGGCCGACATCGGCCTTTGGGAACTCAATGAGGCCTTCGCCGTGCAGGTCCTCTATTGCCGCGACAAGCTGGGCATTCCCGATGATCGCCTCAACGTGAATGGCGGGGCGATCGCGGTCGGACATCCCTACGGCATGTCGGGCGCCCGCATGGTCGGGCATGCGCTGATCGAGGGCAAGCGGCGCGGCGTGAAGTACGTGGTGGTCACCATGTGCGTCGGCGGCGGCATGGGGGCGGCAGGCCTCTTCGAGGTCGCTTGACCGGAAGGGACCGATGCGATGATTCAGCAATTCAACGATCTGTTTTCGATCAAGGGCAAGATCGCCCTGGTGACGGGCGGCTCCCGGGGCATCGGTGAAATGATCGCCGCCGGCTTCCTGGCGCACGGCGCAAAGGTGTACATCTCTTCGCGCAAGGCCGCGGCGTGCACGGCGACGGCCGAGCGCCTGAGCGAGACCTACGGCGGAACCTGCATCGCCCTGCCCGCCGACCTTTCCAGGCTGGCCGGCGTTGAAAGCCTGGCTCAGCAGTTGTCCGATCGCGAGATCAGGCTCGACATCCTGGTGAACAACGCCGGGGCGGCGTGGGGCGCGCCGTTGGAAACGTTCCCGGAAGTCGGCTGGGACAAGGTCATGGACACCAATGTCAAGGGCGTCTTCTTCCTCACGCAGAAGGTGTTGCCGCTGCTGCGCGCGGCGGCCAGCGTCGACAGCCCCGCCAGGGTGATCAACATCGGCTCTATCGACGGTCTCAAGGCGGCGGTCTTCGACACCTTCTCGTATGGCGCGTCGAAGGCCGCGGTGCATCACCTGACGCGCTTCATGGCGGCACACCTGACCAAGGAGCACATCCTCTTCAATGCCATCGCACCGGGACCGTTTCCGACGTGGATGCTCAGCACCGGCGTCGGCTTCGGCGGCGAAACTGAAAACGTGGATTGGGCG
>Ga0163199_1001366_pt1 | contig 15243 bp, 11 predicted proteins | sample PL_2010_150m_FD_113537 | JGI IMG/M metagenome (GOLD analysis project Ga0163199, IMG submission 113537) | Freshwater microbial communities from Powell Lake, British Columbia, Canada to study Microbial Dark Matter (Phase II) - PL_2010_150m | ecosystem: Environmental > Aquatic > Freshwater > Lake ... | reverse complement strand
CGTCAGAGTGGTATAAGAGACAGAGTTTACGAAATCCCCGGGGCTGAAAAGTCGTCAGTGACCGCGCGGAAGGATTTCCACCGGGATGCGGGGCGAATGTTGTTATTAATATGAAAAATTTGTGCCGTGGACTCCCCTCCGGTTCGATACTCTTTACGAGCGCCTTGCAGACGATTTATGGAGTAAAGAAAATTGCACAGTCCTCCAGCCTCGGCATTTCAGCGCTGGGCTCGATTTCTCTGCCATTAGGATCGACATCCGGGGAACTGGTTAAAACCGGTGCAGAAACGATTGCCGACAAGGATTTTTACGACCGCTTTTTCACCTTGGTGGAATCCTATTTGGAGCAACGGGAGACTGACGCACCTCCAGCCAGCCCCGCTCCCTGAATGCCGGATATGGGGTCTTGCTTTTATCATGCGATGAACCTAAATGGAAAGGTTTAGCTCTTCTGATTTTTTTCTCAGCACATTCTGGACAGGTTGGCGCCGATGGGTGGCATGGTCAATCTGCATCGGTGCGATCCTTTTGCTCGGTGCGGTTCGAACAGCAACCGATGCTGAGTTGGCTTTTGCATCCTTGGTGCTGCTGCCAGTGCTTGCTATTGCTTGGATAGACGGGAAAAGGAATGGTTTGTTACTGGCATTCTTTGCCGCTGCGATGTGGGCGATAAGCGATATTGCTTCTGAAAGACAATTCAGCGCCATATGGGTTCCGTGGCTAAACGCATTAACCCGCCTGATGACCTACAGCTTGGTGGTGTTACTTGCAGCCCAAGTTCGCCTGCAGCTTGAAAGAGAGCACGAGTTGGCGACAAGGGACGCTTTGACCGGACTGCAAAACCGTTGGGCATTTCTTGATGCGGGTGCCAGTGAAGTCGAACGATCAAGGCGTTATGCGCATCCCATAGCGGTTGTTTTTCTGGACTTGGATGACTTCAAACAGCTTAACGACACCAAGGGGCATGATGCTGGTGATGCAGCACTGCGAGTAACCGCAGAGGCAATGCTTGGCGTCTTGCGATCCAGTGATCGAGTCGCCCGGTTGGGAGGCGATGAATTCGCTGTCCTGCTTCCAGAAATTGAGTACGATGCGGCTGTCGAAGCCGGGCGCAAAATTTCCACAGCAGTGAACATCACTCTCCAAGAATTTCCACCGGTGACAGCAAGCGTCGGCGTAGCGTGGTTCGGAACATCTGACCGCACGTTTCCGGCGATGGTGAAAGCGGCTGATGAATTGATGTATGAGGTAAAGCAAAACGGCAAAGGCGATATACGCACCCATCGTTACGTGGCGATGAGCCAGCCGAACTCAGAACGATAGGAATACGTCATGCAACTATTTATTATTTCTGGGATGCTCGTTGCGGCATGTGGCGTTGCTTTCGCGCTGCAAAACGATGCACCTGTTACTGTGACGTTCCTGCTTTGGCGTTTTGACAGTTCCCTTGCCATGGCACTGTTGCTCGCACTTGCAATTGGCGGATTAATTGTAGCACTGGTGTCCACGCCCTCAACATTACGGCGGCAATGGACGATTGCCCGGCAGAACAAACGCATAGCGGAACTGGAAAGCACTTGTAGTAGCCAGAAGGCGACCATCGCCAACTTGGAGAGCCGCCATATGCACGTCGAACCGCCAGCGGCTGGTTAACATGGAACTCCAAATTGACCGGATCGAGTTGCTGTTGCTGATTGCGGCGCTGGTTGCCATGTTGTCCCGCCGTTTTCATTTTCCCTATACCGTGGGGCTCGTCATTACCGGAGTGGCGCTCAGTTTTCTACCGTTTGTGCAAACGGTGACGTTGACGAAGGAACTGCTCTTTTCTGCATTGCTTCCACCGCTAATTTTTGAGGCAGCGTTGTTTTTGCCTTGGCAAAGCCTTCGCAAGGAAATGCCCGTGGTGATCCTAATGGCTACCATTGGCTTGATACTGGCAGCGCTCGTCACTGCGATGGGCATGTATCTACTCGTCGGCTGGCCGCTTATCGCCGCCGGCATATTCGGCATATTGATTGCTGCCACTGATCCGGTCTCGGTGATTGCCACTTTCAAGGAGACCCGCGTAACCGGGCGTTTACGCCTTCTCGTCGAGGCCGAGAGTTTGTTTAACGATGGCACCGCAGCCGTTCTGTTCGGCTTGCTGGTTGCCGTGGCGGAGGGTGCGTCTCCCACGCTCTTCGGCTTGATAGGCAATACCCTGTGGGTCGTTGGTGGAGGTATCGTTTGCGGCGGCCTGTTGGCGTTGACGGTTCTATATATCGCGGGCAAAACGACAGACCATTTGGTGGAGATCACGCTAACGACCGTGTCGGCTTATGGCTCATTTCTGCTGGCGGAACACATCCACTGTTCGGGGGTGCTGGCGACACTCACCGCCGGATTGGTGGTCGGCAATCGTGGTCATCTCGGCGCCATGTCGGCGAAAGGGCGGGAGGCTACCGAAGCATTCTGGGAATATGTCGCCTTTGTCTCGAATTCGCTGATCTTTCTGTTGATTGGTCTGCACGAAGCCAAGCAGGACTTTTCAGCCGTCTGGGGCGTCGCGATTATCGCCATTGCCCTGGTCACCTTGGGCCGGGCGGCCGCCATTTACCCCATATCCTTCCTTTTTGCTCGAAGCAGCTTGCGAATATCCGGCGCCTATCAGCACGTCATGTTCTGGGGTGGGCTGCGCGGCGCATTGGCACTCGCTTTAGCGCTGGGCTTGCCGCCTGCATTGCCCTTCCGCGAGCAGATCGTTTCTGTCGCGTTCGCCGTGGTGGCTTTTTCGGTCATGGTGCAGGGGCTGACCATGACGCCGCTGTTGAGCCGGCTCAACTTATTGCCGAATCCTGATGATTCGAGTGACTCATCGGCAAAGGAAAAATTATGAATCTTTCCGAAAACCAGCGAACCGTCGGCCTTGGCCGCCGGGCTACAATAGCCTTGCGCGCACTGTTCAGTCTCGGGGAGGGCAAGGCGGACGACAGCACTATTGACCAGAGCCTGCGTGCAGATGTCGAGATGAGGGGAACCAACCTTTGGGTGCTGATATTTGCCATTTTCATCGCGTCTGTCGGGCTGAACGTCAACTCGACAGCCGTAATCATTGGTGCCATGCTTATTTCTCCGCTCATGGGGCCGATCATGGGCATCGGCTACGGTGTGGGCATCTATGACTTTGCCCTGATTCGCGTGTCGCTGAAAAATCTCGGCATAGCGATCCTGCTTACGCTGCTGACCTCGACTGCCTATTTCGTGGTCAGTCCGCTTACCACAGTGCAATCGGAACTGTTGGCAAGAACGACAGCAACGATATGGGACGTGCTGATTGCCTTGTTCGGCGGGCTTGCGGGTATCGTAGCCGCAACGCGGAAGGAAAAATCCAATGTCGTTCCCGGAGTCGCCATCGCCACCGCGCTGATGCCACCTCTGTGTACCGCCGGGTTTGGCTTGGCAAGCGCCAATTGGCCTTTCTTTTTCGGTGCTTTTTCACTATTTACCATCAACTGTGTTTTCATTGCATCTGCATCGGCCATCGTCGTCAGGGCATTCCATATGCCACCGAAACATTTTGTGGACGAGCGCGCCGCCACCCGCGTACATCGCTACCTTGGCGCGATTGTCGTGCTGACCATCGTCCCCAGCCTGTATTTCGCCTACCAATTGGTGGATGAAGCGGTTTTCAAGTCGAGAGCAACGCAATTCGTGCGCAATCAGTTGGAATTCAAGCAATCGCACGTTGTGGACATCAACATCGACCCAAAAGCCAAGCGGATCGAAGCCACGTTGGTTGGCGATGTCATACCGCAGAGCACGCTGGCCGAAGTGGCAAACCGTCTGCAGAGCGAGGGGTTGACAGGAGCTGAGTTGAAGGTCTTCCAGACCGGTGACCAAAGAGTAGACGTGGCGGCACTGAAATCCAACCTTCTGAGTGATCTTTACAAGAAAAGCCAAGCGGCGCTGGAAAATAAAGATAAGCTCATCGAACAACTGCGTGGTGAGCTTGGTATGCAAAAAATCCACCAGCAACACTTTAGAGATATTCCCGCCGAGATACATGCGTTATACCCTCAAATCGAGAGCGTACTGCTGTCGGAAGCGCCCGCCTGGAACGTCAGAACCGGTTGGAATAGCAGGAATACTGTCGTGTTGAGCATCCGCTCATCGAAACCGCTAAACAAAGGCGATCAGACAAAGATCGAGCAATGGCTGCGTATGCGCCTAAAGTCGGACAGCATAAAGCTGGTTGTGGAAACAGGTAAGGTGTGAGTCGCGGTTGAAAAAACTTCATTGTCATCGACACGCTTCTTGTCGGGTACAGCACGTCACGAGTGGCTGCTTTGGGGCAGGGTATTTACAAGGCCATATGTCGCTTGTGGGTCGGGAGTTACCTGACACTCATCCCGGGATGATACGACAGCTATGCAGTGCATAGCTGTCACTCGGAATCGAACACCCACAGTAGAATCCGGAGATGAAAATGCCTTGCGGCAGCTCAAAACGCTATTCACCCACAATAAAATCCGGCATCCCTGATTTAGTCACTCCGTTCGAGCTGAGTCCTTCGACTTTGCTCAGGAGAGCCCTGTCGAAGCTTTTTCTAATCGGTTGAATCATATGAAGCGCCCTTCGACAAGCTCAGGGCGAGCGGATTTAATCAGTTTTTTCCGTCCCGTGGCACACGCAACACCGCAACGGGACGTTTTCCTGCTGCTGGCCTTGGCGCTGGCCGCCTACGCCAACGCTTTCCAGGGTACTTTCCAGTTCGACGACTACAATGTCATCGTCCTCAATCCCCATGTTCAATCCCTCGCGGCATGGTGGCAGTCCATGCCGGGGATACGTCCGCTGCTCAAGCTCAGCTATGCGCTGAATATCTCGTCCGGTCTCGGCCTGTTCGGCTTTCACCTGTTCAACCTGGCGCTGCATGGCGCCAACGGCATCCTGGTTTACCGGGTGCTGCGCGCCTTCGCCCGGCGCGCCGGGATGGCACGGCACGGTGTGCGGGCGGCCTGGTTCGCCGCCGCGCTGTTCGTCGTCCACCCGATCAACAGCGAGGCGGTCACTTACCTTTCCGGGCGCTCGATGTCTCTGATGACGCTGTTCTACCTGGGTTCGCTGCTGGCCTACGTACGGCGCGCCGAGAACGGACGCGGCGCGCGCTGGCTATCGCCCGTCCTGTTCGCCGGCGCGCTGCTGGTCAAGGAAAGCGCGGTTACGCTGCCGTTGGCGCTGCTCTTGTGGGAAGCGACGGATCGCGCGAGGTCAAACGCCGTTCACCCTGAGCTTGTCGAAGGGCGAACGGAATCCCTAGCAGAAAGACAGCTCTGGCATTGGGCACTGCTCGCGGCAGGGCTGGTGGTGATCGCCGCCAGCCCCACCTATCGCTGGATGCTGGAAGCGAGTTGGAGCTTGCACCCCTTGAGCGACAGCCTGTCCGCCCAGCCCCAGGCGATCCTTTATCTCATCGGGCAGGCCCTGCGCATCGGTGCGTTGAATGCCGACCCGGCGCTGCCCTGGGCAGCGAGCACGTTGGCGCAAACCGCCGCTGTCGCGGCGGCGCTGCTGTTCGGCCTAACACAACTGCGGCGCAGACCGTGGCTGGGTTTCGGCCTGACCTGGTTCTTCCTGCAACTGCTGCCGACCCACACCCTGTGGCCGCGCCTCGACGCCGTCAACGAGCGCCATTTCTACCTGGCGGGCATCGGTCTATTCTGGCTGGCCGGCTATGCGGCAAGCCGCTTGGCGGAATACGGCAACGCGCGCTGGTGGCGGCTGCCAGCGCTGCTATTGATCGCCGCGCTGGCACTGGCGACGGAGCTGCGCAATAGCGTGTACCGCGACGAAATCGCCTTCTGGGCAGACGTCGCCGCCAAAGCGCCGCACAATGCCCGCGCCTTCAACAACCTGGGCTACGCCTACCGCCAGGAAGGACGCATAGCGGAAGCGGAAAGCGCCTACCGCCGCGCCCTCGCGCTCGACCCGGAGAACCTGCGCGCCGCGGCGAACCTGCGGGCGCTGGGCCAATAATTCAATGATACAATTTGCGCCACGCCCTGCGGCTGGCCGTCGAGGCCATGCATCCGTGATCGAATGTTTCTTTTACCAGGAGATGGATAGATGAAAAAGACTTTGCTTGCGACCCTGTTGCTGGGCGTATTCGCTGCCCAGGCTGATGCCGGAGACACGGTCAAGATCGCGCTGACCGGCCCCTTCTCGGGCGGTTCGGCGCCGATGGGCACCTCCATGCGCGACGGCGCCAAACTGGCGATTGCCGAAATCAATGCCGGCGGCGGGATAGCCGTCGGTACCAAGAAAATGAAGATCGAGGTGATCGAACGCGACGACGAGGCCAAGAACGAGCGCGGCGCGCTGATCGGTCAGGAACTGGCGTCGATGGGCGACTTGGCAGGGGTGATCGGTACCGTAAACACCGGCGTGGTGCTAGCCGGGGACAAGCATTTGCAGGAAAAAGGCATCACCAAGATCATCACCCCCGCCGCCGGTTCCGCCTCGATGACCCAATGGAGCAAAGCCGGCGTGAAAGACCTGTCGATTTTCCGCTTCGCCGCCCATGACGGCATCCAGTCGGCGATGGTGGTGGAAGAAGCGATCAACCGCAAATTCACCAAGGTGGCGATTCTGTTCGATGCCACCAACTACGGCGTTTCCGGTCGCGACGACCTGGTCGAGCAGATCAAGAAACAAGGCAACAAGCTGGAAGTGGTCGCCCTGGAAAAATTCAACATCGGCGACAAGGACATGACCGCGCAACTGTTGCGCGCCAAAGGGGGCGGCGCTCAAGCGGTGCTGATCTGGGGCATCGGCCCGGAACTGGCCGCGGTCGCCAACGGCATGGCCAAAATGGGCATGAAAATGCCGCTGATCGGCGGCTGGACCCTCTCGATGTCGAACTTCATCGACAACGCCGGCAAAAACGGCGACGGCACCCTGATGCCGCAGACTTTCATCGAAGAGCCGATCACTCCCAAGGCCAAGAGCTTTATCGACGGCTACCACAAGACCTACGGCGTGACGCGCATCCCCTCCCCGGTATCCGCCGCCCAAGGTTACGATGCGGTTTACCTGTTCGCCGCTGCGGTAAAGCAGGCGCAAAGCGACGACACCCGCAAGATCAAGGACGCCCTCGAAGACCTGCGCGAACCGGTGAAAGGCGTGATCGCCACCTGGCAGCGCCCTTTCAGCAAGTGGGACCCCGCCAATGAGCAGAGCCACGAAGCCTTCCGCCGCGAAAACGCGGTGATGGGCATGGTCAAGGACGGCCACGTCGTCTTCGGCAACGAAGCCGACCGGGAACGCCTGACCAAGAATGCGACGGAAATGAAAAAGGGGAAGTAATTCAAGCGTGAAGAACTCCCTCTCCCGCGCTGTCGCGCACCCCTCCCCCGCTCGCGGGGGAGGGGCTGGGGGAGAGGGAAAGCTCTCAATTTTTTCTACGACCGCCCCCTGATGCCACTGCACTAGCCGGACAAACCGCAAACCATGGATGCATTCGTAATCGCCCAGATGACCGTGAGCGGGGCCTTGATGGGCCTGGTTTACGCGCTTATCGCCTACGGTTTCCAGCTGACCTACGCCACCAGCAAGAGCATCAATTTCGGCCAGGGCGAGCTGGTGATGCTTTCCGCGTTTTTCAGCCTCACCCTGATCAATACCGGCCTGCCGTATTGGCTGGTGGTGCCGGGCGGGCTGCTGTTCGGCGTGGTGCTCGGCCTGTTCGTCGAACGTGCCGCGGTGCGCCTGGCGCTGGAACAGAAAAGCGAGGGCTGGATACTGCTGACCATCATCTTCGGCCTGTTCGGTTTTTCCGCCGCCGAGAACATCTGGGGGCGGGACGATCGCCCCTTCCCCACCCCGATTTCGTCCGACCCGTTGCAGATCTTCGGCGTCGGCATCACCCCGCTTGAAATTTCAGTCGCCATCGGCGTGTTCGCGGTGATGGGGCTGATCGAGCTGTTCAAGCGCAAAACCCTGCTGGGCAAAGCCTTCGAGGCCGTCGCGGCGGATCGCGACGCCGCCGAACTGATGGGCATCTCGGCCACCCGCACCATCATGCTCTCCTACGGTTTGTCGGGAATGGTGGCGGCAATGGCCGGCATCCTGGTGTCGCCGATTACCACCGTCGGCCCCACCATGGCCTCCGCGCTGATTCTCAAGGCGTTCGCGGTGGCCGTGGTGGCGGGGCTGGATTCCGGCTTCGGGGTGGTGCTGATCGGCCTGTTCCTCGGCGCGCTGGAAAGCCTGGCGAGTTTCTATATCGGCAGCGGCTGGCGCGAGGCGCCCGGCCTGGTTCTGCTGATACTTGCCCTCGCCGTGCGCCCCAACGGGGTGTTCGGCAAAGCCAGCATCCGCAAGGTTTGACTTCATCATGTTGAAACGATTTTTGCTGATCCGCGGCGCCGAGCTGGTCGCCTTCGCGTTGCTGTCCACCATCCCGCTGCTGACCAGTAATTCCTATGCGCTGGGGCTGCTGACCCTGCTGGCGATTTACGGGATTCTGCTGATCGGCCTGGACGTGACCGTGGGCTACCTCGGCCAAGTCAACCTGGCCCACGCCGCCTTCCTCGGGCTGGGCGCTTATGCGGCGGGCTTGAGCGTGTCGCTGCTCGGTTTCGGGATGTTTTCGGCGCTCGCCGCCGGCCTCGCGGCGGGGCTGATTTTCGGCGGGCTGCTGGCGTTTCCCGCGCTGCGCCTGGACGGCCCACAATTCGCCTTGGCCACGCTGAGCTTCTCGGCGCTGAGCGTGACCACCCTCAACGAACTGGAATCCCTCACCGGCGGCGCGCAAGGCTTGAGCGTGAGCCGCCCGGCGGTGCTCGGCCACGCGCTCAATGCGCCGGGCTTTTACTGGCTGTGCCTGATCCTGCTGGCGCTGGTGTGGATGGCCATGCGCAACCTGCTGGCCTCGCAATGGGGGCGCGCCTTCGAAGCCTTGCGCGACAGCCCGATCGCCACCGACGCGATGGGGGTCGGCACCTATCGCCACAAAGTCGCGGCCTTCGCGCTGGGTTCCGCCCTCGGCGGCCTGGCGGGCGGGCTATACGCCTTCAATTTCCAGTATTTGCAGCCCAACAGCTTCGTCTACGAGCTGATGGTCATCCTGCTCCTCGGCATCGTGTTGGGCGGACGCAAGAGCCTGTGGGGCGCTTTTGTCGGCGCGTCGCTGATCGTGCTGCTGCCCAATCTGCTCTCCAACCGTTTCCTGTTCCAGGTGTTTTCCGCCATCGGCCTGTTGCTCGCACTGGCGGCGGGGGGGCGCGGCCTGCTGAAAAAAACCACGCCGCCGTTCCAGGCGCTGGCGCCGATCGTCGCGATGGGGCTGCTGGTGGTCGGCGGTAGTCTGGTGCAGAACACCGAGGACTGGCGCAAGGGCATCTTCGCGCTGATGCTGTTCTCGGTGGTGGTGGGACTGCCGGAAGGCCTGATGGGCTTTGCCGCCCGTTACCTGGCCAAGCTGTTCCGCATTGCTCCACCTTCGCTACCGCCTCCCGCACCGCTGGAAGAGGTGCTGGCCGCCAGGACGGCGGACGGCGCGCCGTTGCTGGAACTGCGCGAATTGAAGCGCTACTTCGGCGGCGTCAAGGCCGTCGACGGGTTAGACATGACGGTGCGCGCCGGCTCGATACACGGCCTGATCGGCCCCAACGGCTCGGGCAAGAGCACCGCGGTGAATGTGATTTCCGGGCTGTACGCCCCGACGGCCGGCGAGCTCCGGCTGCGCGGCAGCGCCTTGCCGCAGGGCAGCCTGTTCCAGGTAGCGCGGGTCGGCGTGGCGCGCACCTTCCAAAATCTGCAACTGTTCGGCGAACTGCCCGCGCTGGACAACGTGATGGTGGCGCTGAAAGGCGTCTACCGCAGCCCGCTGCCGCTGATTTTGCTCGGTCTCGCCAGGGACGAGGAACGGCGCGCCCAAGCCCAAGCGCTGGCGCTGCTGGATTTGCTCGGGCTGAAAGATCAGGCGCGCACCCCAGCCAAGGACTTGACCTACGGCGCCCAGCGCTTCCTGGAAATCGCCCGCGCGCTGGCGCGCAAGCCGGATTTACTGATCCTCGACGAACCCGCCGCCGGCCTGGCCCATCCCGACGTGAGCAAACTGGTGGAAATCATCAAACGCATCCACCAGCGCGGCATCACCATCATTTTGATCGAGCACCACATGGACGTGGTCAGCGAGTTGTGCGACGTGGTAACGGTGCTCGACGGCGGCAAGGTGATAGCCGAAGGGGCGGCCGCCGAGGTCAAGCGCGACCCCAAGGTGATCGAGGCCTATCTGGGTCTGGCCAACGAAGCAGCGCCGGACGCAGCCCCCTTGCCGGCCCATTGAACAGGAAAACCCACCCATGCTGCTAGTCGAAAATCTCCATGCAGGCTATGGCACCAGCGAGGTGCTGGTCGGCGCCTCCCTGGAAGTACAGCCGGGTACGCTGGTCGCGCTGATCGGCGCCAACGGCGCGGGCAAGACCACCACCATGCGCGCCGTCTCGGGGATGCTCAAGCCGACCCGGGGGCGGGTGCTGCTCGACGGCAAAGCGGTGCAAGGACTGGACGCCTCGCGCATCGCCCGGCTCGGCCTCGCCCATGCGCCGGAGGGGCGCAAGGTATTCGGCCCTTTGTCGGTGGAGGACAACCTGCTGCTCGGCGCCTACAGCCGTTTGCCGGCCTTCTTCGGCTTCCGCGCCAAGGCCGCCGCCGAGCTGGAACGGGTTTACGAACTGTTTCCGCGCTTGCGCGAACGTCGTCAGCAAGCGGCCGGCACCTTGTCCGGCGGCGAACAGCAAATGCTCGCCATCGGCCGCGCGCTGATGGCCAAGCCCAAGGTGATGCTGCTGGACGAGCCCTCCATGGGCCTGGCGCCGGTGATCGTGCAGGAAGTCTTCAACACCATCCGGCGTCTCAAGGAAGCCGGCATTACCTTGCTGCTGGTGGAACAATTCGCCAAAAGCGCGCTGGAAGTGGCCGACTACGCCTACGTGATGGAACGCGGCCGCATCGCCGTCGCCGGTACGCCTGCCGAACTGGGCCAGAACGAACGGGTGCTCGCCGCCTATCTGGGCTGAATTTCAGGGATAATACTGACGACTTCCTCTTGCCCGATGCTGACCTGACACTATGCGCATATTGATCGCCGAAGACGATGCGGTGCTCGCCGATGGCCTTACCCGTTCCCTGCGGCGGGCGGGTTATGCCGCCGATTGCGTGGGCGATGGCGAGCAGGCCGATATGGCGCTGTCCAGCGAGAATTACGATGTGCTGATTCTCGACCTGGGACTGCCGAGAATGGACGGGCTGGAAGTGCTGCGCCGCCTGCGCGGGCGCAAGTCCGCCGTGCCGGTGATGATCCTCACCGCGCGCGACGCCCTCGACGAGCGGGTTAAAGGGCTGGATCTGGGCGCGGACGATTATATGATCAAACCGTTCGACCCGCCCGAACTGGAAGCGCGCATCCGCGCGTTGCTGCGGCGCGGGCAAGGCACAGGCGCCAGCGAATTGCGTATCGGCGAACTGAGCTTCGACTCCGCCGAGCGTTGCGCCAGGGTCGGCAAGCAGGTGCTGGAGCTTTCCCCGCGCGAACTCAGCCTGCTCGAAGTGCTGATGCGGCGCGCCGGCAAGGTAGTGGGCAAGGAACAATTGCTGGAACATCTCTACAACTGGGACGAGGAAGCCAGCAGCAACGCGATCGAGGTATTGCTGCACCGCCTGCGCAAGAAGCTGGACCATTACGGCATCCCCATCCGCACCGTGCGCGGCCTGGGATACATGCTGGATGCTCCCGAGGATGCCTAAGCGCGTTTCGCTGCGCCGCAAGCTGCTGGCCTGGCTGCTGGTGCCTTTGCTGCTGCTGTGGTCGGTCGGCGCGGTGGTGGCCTATTTCATGGCGAACAATTTCGCCAATATCGCTTACGACCGCTCCCTGCTCGATTCGGCACGCTCGCTCGCGGAACAGGTCAAACTGGTCGACAACGCCGCCGTCATCGAGTTGCCCCACACGGCGCTAACCATGCTGCTGTCCGCGGAAAACGACGAGGTCTTTTTCAAGATCGTCGGCAGAGCCGGCGAACTGGTCGCCGGCGAAGCGTTATTGCCGCCACCGCCGACAACCGCCAAGCCCGGCATCCCGCTGTTTCACGACGCCTATCTCCTCGGCAAGGCGGTGCGCGTCGCATCTCTTTACGCCAACCTGCCGGGCGATGCCACGGGGCGACCGGTGCTGGTGCAAATCGCCGAGACACTCAACCGACGCCATTTTCTCGCCGGCGAAATCCTGGCCAGCATGATCATGCCGCAACTGGTCTTGATCCTGCTGGCCGCGCTGCTCATCTGGTTCGGCGTCGGGCGCGGACTGGCGCCGCTGGGGCCGTTGCGCAAGGAAATCGCCAGCCGCTCCCACCGCGACCTGCGCCCGGTAGAGGAAATGGATGCACCGCAAGAAGTCGGCCCGATCATTCACGCCATCAATGAACTGATGCAACGCCTCCGCCTCGCGCTCGACGCCCAGCAGCGTTTCATCGCCGACGCCGCCCATCAATTGCGCACCCCGCTGGCCGGCCTGAAAACCCAAATCGGCCTGGCGCTCGACCAGCAAGACCCGGAACAGCTACAGCTCGCCCTGCGCCAGTTGAACAGCAGCAGCGAGCGCACCATCCGCCTGGTCAACCAGATGCTGGCGCTCGCCAGAATGGAACCGGGCGCCAGCAAGATCGCCGCGTTGAAAGCGCTCGACCTGAATCTGCTGGTGCGCGACACCGCCCGCGAATGGGCGCCGCGCGCTTTCCGCAAAAATATCGACCTGGGTTTCGAGGCGGCCGAAGCAGCAGTCGTCGTCGCGGGCGACGAACTCAGCCTGAAAATGCTGCTCGACAACCTGATCGACAACGCCATCCGCTACTCGCCAGCGGGCGGCCGGGTGACGGTACGGGTGCACGGCAGCGGGGAAAAATCGCTGGCGGTGGAAGATAACGGCCCCGGCATCCCGGTTGCCGAGCGCTCACAAGTTTTCGAGCGCTTTTATCGCGGCCAGCACGGCGAGGAAGGCAGTGGGCTGGGACTGTCTATCGTGAGTGAAATCGCGTTGCTGCACGATGCGCAAGTTTCACTCGAAAGCCCCCCTTCGGGAAGCGGCACGCTGGTGAAAGTCCTTTTCCCATCCCGATAAAAATATTTAATTCCCCCCACAATCGTGTCAAATTTCGTATAATCCAAAAAGTTTAGCGATGGCGCCTCCCCAAATACCACTGTGATCAGCTACGAATATCCACTCAATGAACGGATACGCACCCTGCTACGGCTAGAGGATCTATTCGCGCGCGTTGCTTACTTCATCGGCCAGCCCCATGGACTTGAGCACCATACCGCCCTGCTGGTGCTGTTCGAAATCGTCGAAGTCGCCAGCCGCGCCGACCTGAAATCCGACCTGCTTCAGGAACTGGAACGGCAAAAACAGATACTTGAACCGCTCCGCAACAACCCCGCCATTTCCGAAGAAGCGCTCGACGCCCTGCTCAAGGAAATTGATCAAACCATCTCCAGTCTGCACGGCATGATGGGCAAAGTCGGGCAGCATATGCGCGACAACGAATGGCTGATGAGCATCAAGCAGCGCACCAACATCCCCGGCGGCGTGTGCGAATTCGACCTGCCTTCCTATCATTTCTGGCTGAATCAGGATGCCGAGCTGCGCAGACGCGAGCTGAACTCCTGGCTGATCCCCATGTTGCCGATCCATAGCGGCATCCGCATCGTGATGCGCATGTTGCGCGACAGCGGCAAAGCCGTCAGCCATGTTGCGCAGAATGGCTCCTTCCAGCAGATGCTGAGCGGTAAAGTGGTGCAAATGCTGCGTGTCCGACTCGCCGACGACCTGCCCTGCTTCCCGGAAATCAGCGCCAATAAATACGCCATCAACATCCGCTACACCGCGTTGGGCGGACCGCAAAAACCGCGTGTTTGCGAACAGGATGTGACGTTCGAGATGATGCTGTGCTCGCTGTAAAAACCGTCGCCTGCCCGACTTGCGGTAAACACTCGCCTTTCACCCCGGAAAACCGTTTCCGTCCTTTTTGCTCCGAACGCTGCAAGCTGATTGACCTCGGCGAGTGGGCGACCGAAAACTACCGTGTCCCCGATAACCAACCGGTTGACGTAACAGAACAAGAAGATCGCCCGCAATAGCCGGCGCGAAGAAATCGCGCAAACCCGGCTGTATCATAAAAGCCAGCGACAAATCCTGAATGTCTTTTGTAGGAGCGGCTTCAGCCGCGATAAGCGGTGGCACGGCACGAACGACTGAATCGCGGCTGAAGCCGCTCCTACAGAGTGCCGGGAAGAGGTGGCTAAAACTGGAAATACTTCTCCAGCACCGCCTGGATGCGCCGCCCCTGGCGGAAGGCTTCTTTCAGGATGCGCCGATCGAGGTTGTTGAGGGTATCCGGGTCGACCTTGTTGCTGAGCGCCTGGCCACTTTCCATCTGATCGTGCTGCAAGCGCAGGCGCAACAGCTGGATGTAGAGAAAAGCGTCGATCCACCCTGCCACTTCGCCTTCATCCATGCGCCAGTTCGCCCCCGCAGCACGCAAGCGGCGGATGGTCGCGGTCTCGCTGACGCCGGCGGCCAAACCGAAAATCCGGGCCGCATCGACGAACGGCGTGATGCCGTTGAATTTAAGATCCAGCAGATTCCCCTCGCCCACCACGAAATCGCGCACCAGACCGAGCGGCGGCCGATTGCCCAGCGCGTTCTGGGTCATGTTGCGCAGAAACAGGCGGTTGTCCTTGATCCGGGTATTGAGCCAGCCGCGCAGTTCGTCGGCCAGTTCGCGCCTGCCGTAGAGCGGGCGGAAGTCGAAGAAAATCGAGGCATTGAGCAGCACCGGCATATCGCCGCGAAAAATCCAGTCGCCGAACTTGTCCTTCCACTCGTCGAGCGACAAGCACCATTCCGGGTTGCTGGCCATGACGTTGCCCTTGCACAACGGAAAATCGCAGGCGTCGAGGGCGTCATTGATGCGTTTGGCCAGCGGCAGCAATTGCGCACGCACTTCTTCCGCGGTCGCCCCCTCCGGCACGACGAAGATCAGGCCGTTGTCCTGGTCGGTGTTGAGCGTCTGCTCCAGCCGCCCTTCCGAGCCCAGCGCGATCCAGCACAGGCCGGACTGGCATAAGGGGCTGTCGGTCATGCCGGCGGCGCTGCATTCGAGTTCGATGATGCGTTCGGTGAGCAGATCGTTGAGCGTGGAGATG